>Ga0136588_1000039_pt1 | contig 46644 bp, 36 predicted proteins | sample AntRauMFilla1564_FD_104782 | JGI IMG/M metagenome (GOLD analysis project Ga0136588, IMG submission 104782) | Saline lake microbial communities from Rauer Islands, Antarctica - Metagenome Filla 1 #564 | ecosystem: Environmental > Aquatic > Non-marine Saline and Alkaline > Saline | place... | reverse complement strand
GGTAAAATTATGCGGCGTATTTTACGAAAAATTGCGGCAAATGAGCATGATCAATTAGGCGATACATCAACCCTAGCTGATCCTAGCGTCGTTGATTCCTTAATAGACAAACGACTCAACCGATAATTAGCCACAAAGACAGTGAAGTGAGGTAAACACACGTTTACCTCACTATTTATTCATTCATTCGTTGCGATTGGTTAATAAATTGTTAAACTACTTAAAGTAGGTTAACAAACACGGAAGCATTATGATCACCCTCCTAATTGCAGACGATCACCCCTTATACAGAGACGCCTTAAAAGGCGCTTTAAATATTTCCTTCAACGACCTTAACATCTTAGAAACTAACGATGTAAACAGCACTGTATCTACTTTGCAAGAAAATGAAGTAGACCTGCTTTTATTAGATCTACATATGCCCGGCAGCAGCGATTTATTTGGATTTTTACATATTCAAAAGCAATTTTCAGATTTGCCTATAGCGGTTATATCGGGTACTGAAGATGCCAGCCTTATATCTAAAATTATAGCCTTAGGCGCAATTGGCTTTATCCCTAAAACGGCTAGCGCTAGCAGCATAAATGAGGCAATAAGCACAATGCTTGGAGGTGATGTATGGCTGCCCGAGTCTGTGCGCCTGAAAATAAAAGACGTAGACAAAAACTTCAGTAAACTTGCTGAAGATGTAGCCAGTCTCACGCCGTCGCAATACAAAGTGCTGTGTTACATGAAAGACGGGCTGCTCAATAAGCAAATTGGCTATAACTTAGGTATTGCCGAGGCGACTGTAAAAGCCCACGTCACCGTCATTTTCCGTAAGCTAGGTATAAACAATCGCACTCAAGGGGTATTAATTGCAACAGAGCTGCAGCTAGAGCCGCCCGTAAACGAGTATTAAAAACGTCACTCCTGGGTAACATCCACGTTTTGTATAAATTTCGCCAAGCTGTGAATAAGCGCTCGTAACTTTGCTGGTTTGAGTGGTTTCGATAAGTAGTTTACTCCCTGATCGCTGCAAAGCTTGAGCAAGTCATCACTCTTTTGCGCAGTCACTAAACATGCAGGCATAATCATATTAAGCTGCGTACGCAACAAATCTATTATTTCTAAGCCATTAGCGCCTTTGCCTAACTGATAATCTACCAGCAAAATATGCGGCTTAAGGGTATTTGCGATGTCAATAGATTCTTTGTAAGACTGCGCAAGGCCTACTTCAATCCCCCATTTCTCCAGAATTGTTTTCATGGCATCAAGGTTTTCTTGCTGATCGTCAATACACAGTATTCTTAGCTTGCTAAAAATAGAATTAATCGGACTTGGCATTACCTTTCGTTCTTCAGGGGGCGCAACACAGGCAAACTCAATACTAAAGCACGAACCTACTTTCTCTTTGGAGTCTACGCGAATACTGCATTTAAGCTGTTGGCTTAATCTTTTTACTACGCTCAAGCCCAGGCCTATTCCCTCCTCTTGGGTATTTTCTACCCTGTAAAAATCCCCAAAAATAGCCGCTTGCTGAAGTTTTGATATGCCGATGCCGGTGTCACGCACTTGAATAAGGACTTTGCTTCCCCGTTTTCTTACGGTCAGTAATACTTTGCCTTTTTGAGTGTACTTCACTGCATTTGAGACAAGGTTTTGAATAATTCGGTAAAGAGAGGTTTTGTCAGCGCTCACCCAGCATTCAACCGCTTTATACCTGAGCTCTAATCCTTTTTCTTTTGCTTTCATACTCATTTCGTTAATAATAGGCGTAATGGTTGCCGCAATATCGACGGTTTCCATAAAGGGTTTTAACTGCCCCTGATCAAACCGTGATATGTCGAGAATGGTACTTATAATGGTTTCGCTTGATACGACAGAGTCATTGAGCTTTGCTAAAATATCACCTGTATCGTTGTCAAATTTGTTTTCTTGTAGCGCAGCCAAATATAGCTTTGCTGCATTTAGGGGCTGTAAAACGTCATGACTGGCTAAGGCTAGAAAGCGGGTTTTACTTTCGTTAGCATGTTCGGCTTCTTTTTTTGCGCGAATTAGGCTTTTTTCTAAGTGATTACGTCTTTCTATCTCTAAGCGTAGTTCAGCATTAATAGAATGCACTTCTTCTGTTCTTTTTTCCACGCGTGCGGTCAAATTAACATTTGATTTTTTTAAGGCCTCTTGCGTTTCAATGTACCCTGTTATGTCATGATAGCTAATAACGAAGCCGCCGCCTGGCAGTGGATTGCCCACCATCTCAATGACATGACCGTTACCTTGAGTACGCCTAAATTTATGCGGTGCGGCATCTCGCAATAAGCGCATTCGGCTGTCAATTTGTGCTTCAATATCGCTTGGATCGACGTTCGCCCGAAGTGTGTTGTGACGCACAAGTAGCTCAATTGGGGTGCCAACGTTCATAAGATGATTTGGATAATTAAATAAATTAGTATAGCGTTTATTCCACGCAATTAACTTAAGGTTTTTGTCTATGACACTTATGCCTTGGTCAATATTTTCAAGAGACGCAAGCAGGGCACTCATATTAAATTGCATGGCTTGAGCGGTGTCGTCAAAAAAATTGACTACATCTGTAATATCAAGTGATTTGCCGCGCACTAAGCTTTCTATCAATGCCCTAGCGCTAGAAGAGCCTACCGCGCCGCCAAGTGCACGTTCGCAAAACGCAAGCAGTGCTTCATCTACTTCGTTGTGTAAGCCTGATTTATTTAATGACTGTTGCTCATATGCTTCAAATAACTGCTCACATCGTCTTTGTCCTGTAAATCGGGCAATTAAGGTTTTTAAGTCAGCAACACTGACTTCAACTATTTTATTTTCGCTATATTGATTGCCTAAACTAGAGGGCTCAACGAATAGTTTGGCTTGAATGCGATCATTAAGGCTTGGTTTTGCGAAAAGAGAAAAACCAATAAAAAATATAATATTGGTTAACAAGCTATACAGGGCACCTTGGCTCAATAAGTGGGTTTGATAACCAGAAAGATAGTCAGATCCATTTGGAGTCAACAAGGGAATAAAAAGAAACATAAGCCATACTAAGAATCCTGCAATTAGTCCCGCATACACACCATGGGCATGTGCCCGGTGCCAGTATAAGCCGCCTACAATAGCCGGCAATAGTTGAATGACCAGTGAAAAAGCAAGCAAGCCTATAGAGGCAAGCGATGCTTGGTTTGCCATTTGCTGTTGATAAACAAATGCAAGGCATAAAATACCAAAAATAATAAAGCGCCTAATACTTTTGATTCTCTTCACGCGGTTCACGCCAGCATAGGTCTCCTTGTCCATCAATTTAGGCAGCACCAAATCGTTGGTTATCATAGTGCTAAGGGTCAGTGTGGCGACTATAATCATCGCGGTCGCAGCTGACAAACCGCCTAGAAATACAATTACTTGTAATAAGATAGAATCTGACACCATTGCAATTCCCATTACGTAATTGTCGCCGCCTAAGCCTTGCTCAGCAAAAATTGCTTTACCTGATGCGGCAATTACTGGAATGGTCAAGGCTATTAAGACTAAATAAGCAGGAAAAAACCATCGGGCTGTGCGCAAATGGCTTATTTTTAAATTATCGATAACCGCTACGTGAAACTGCCGAGGCAAACAAATAACCGCCGCGGCCGCCATCAATGTTTGTACCCAAAAGTCGAATGATGCGAACGCACGCAGGGCATCTGGCTGCGTATATTCGTGCAATAGCGTTTCGCCAGACGTGCTTTCCCAATAGCTGTAGCCAACAATGGCAATTAGCACTAGGGCGAACAATTTGAAGCATGATTCAAAGGATATGGCTAATATTAGTCCTCTTCTATACTGTGTTACGTCGGTGTTGCGTGTGCCAAAATACATGGCAAAAACAGCAATGAAAGAAGTCGATAAAATAATCATCAAGGCGGTATCTTCTTGCTTTGTGATTAACCTAAATGTAGAGCCTATTGCCTGTAGCTGCAGCGCGATGTAAGGAATAGCGGCTAACAGTGCAATAATCGTGACCAGCAATGCAACCATCTGACGTTTGCCGTAGCGAGAGCTTATAAAGTCGGCAATAGTACTTATATGCTGTTTTTTACTTACGTGCGTAAGCTTGTAAATGAAGCGATAGAAGACCAAATATACAATAGCAGGACCCAGTAAAATGGGCAGGTACATCCACTGCTGCTTACTTGATTGGCCTACTGCTCCAAAAAAAGTCCACGCGGTGCAATAAATACCTAATGCAAGGCAGTAAACTAGAGGATGAGAGGTTAACCAGCGCGCCGCGGGTGAGTTTGTATCGCCCCATTTTGCGACCCAAAATAGCAGCATTAAATACGCTATAGCCAAGGCTAGCCAAGCAAAAGACATGTAAACTTCCTAACAAATAAGTAACAACTGGTACTCTATCATAAACCTTTTTGATACCAAGGTGGTACGACTAAGGTATTATTTTACAAGCTTGGTAAAGCTTTACTGTTAACATTGCGCATACACTTAAGTGACGCTTAACAAGGAGGGACTATGAGTAAGACAACAGATCATCCGCCCAACACAAACCACAGTTCGCAGCAAACCTTAAGTTTTTTACAACAGCAAAGCCCCTTCGACAAGCTTGATTTTAGTACTTTACGTGACATAGCCAGCACGAGTCATCTAATTTACTTAACCACCCAAAACAAGGAGTCTTTATTAGGGAAGCATCGTGGCGCTTTATTTTTGATTCAAAGCGGGCAATTTTCGATTAAGGTCGCCTCTTCACCTATTAGGCACTTAAGTGACGGCGATTATTTTGGCTTTTCCAATTTAATCGACAATATTGACTATGGTCTCAGCGTTGAAGTGGACAGTCCCGGAATAGTTCAGTGTGTTAGCGCGGCTAACTTTAGCAAAGGGCTTAAAACGCGGGCCTTTAAAGAGTTCTTCAACGCTCTTAATGCCGACGCTTTGCAGAATCAAGCGGTCAGTGATTCTAATTCCATGTGGTTGCATAAGCGTTTAGATGAGGTGGTTGATAATACACCGCTTTGTGTATTGCCTACTGATACCGTAAAGCATGCGGCGGTTCAAATGAACGAACGCAGAGTGTCGTCGGTGTTAGTCATGAGCAACGAAGTGCACCGCGAAAAAGTGCTGGTGGGCATATTGACTGATCGCGACCTGAGAAGCAGAGTCGTTGCCTCAGGTATTTCCTTATCTACGCCGGTGAGTGAGGTAATGACTAAACAGCCCGTGTTTTTAACTAGAAATGAGACTATATTTGATGCGATATGCATAATGAATGAAAAAAGTATTCATCATTTACCTGTTTTAGATGCACACACAAAGCAGCCGTACTCCATAATTACAAACACCGACATTTCCAAACAGCAAAGGGCCAGCGTGTTGTTTGTTATTCGTGATTTAACCAAAGCTAACAATAAAGAGGCCTTAGTGAAGATAGCCCTGCAAGTACCCCAGTACATTGCTAAGTCGGCAACTAAAGCGGGCGACTATGACATTGCTGGGAAGATACTTGCACAAGCCACCGATATTATTACCCGCAAACTCATTAGCTTTTTTGAACAAGAAATTGGTCACGCTACAATGCCATTTACATGGTTAGTATTTGGGTCACAGGCCAGAGAGGATCAAACAATGGGCTCTGATCAAGACAATGCCTTATTATTGGAAGGTGAGCCTAGCGAGGCGCAAGCCCTGTATTTCTCTCGTTTAGCGGATTATGTATGTAACGCCCTTGGTGAATGCGGTATTAAACTTTGCGATGGTAATATAATGGCCAGCAATCCTGCACTTCGTGTTTCACTGAAAGCGGCTAAGCTTGAATCAAAAAACTGGGTGGATAATCCAACCAACGAGGCAATATTAGACTTCAATATTTATTTGGATGCGCGAGCGGTCGCAGGTGATATGGACCTTTTTACTGAGTTGCAAAAATATCGCCAAGATTTATTTAAAGAGTCATCATTCTTGGCAGCTTTAGCGCGAAATGCGCATGAGGCGAGCGTGCCGCTATCAATGTTTCAAAAGTTCATCTATGCAAAAGACTATGAGTATAAAGACGCTATTGACATCAAAAAATCGGCCGTTCTAATTATTAATAATGTGGTAAGACTTTACGCTTTAGCGAGCGGGCTTTCTTTGCCTGGCACGGTGGCTAGACTACATAATTTACCGCACAACTCCGACTTAACGCTTAAAGACAGAAACAACCTTCGCGATATATGGTTGTTTATGAATCGTTTGAGGTGGCGTCATCAGCTTACCAACAAGGTCAATAACAACTTTGTGCGGGTAAGTGATTTGTCTTCTATTGAAAGGCATCAGCTTAAAGCTGCCTTGCAGGCCATTCATAAAACGCAGCAGGCGGTTGTATTTAAGTTTTCAGGCGGAGCTAGCTAAAGATGATCGACAAAATAGTGCGGGTCTTTACTACTATACTGCGAAGGCCGCCGCCTATTGCAGAGCGTTTTAAAAATATGGTCTGTAGCGAGCTGCCTATGTTAGCGCTAGATTTAGAACTTACCGACTTAAATACACAGCTGGCTAAAGTAACGTCTATTGGCTGGGTGCAAGGTATAGGCTTTGATGTAGACTTGTCGAGCGCTTATTATCAGGTGGTGCGAGCCAGCGGCGATTTGAAGCAAAGCCCAGTAATACACGGCCTAGTGGCCGATGAAATTGCGAAAGGTCAGCATGTTAAGGCGCAAATAGCGCAGCTACAGCAATATGCACAAAGCCATGTTTGGGTGTTTCATAACGCCGCGCTTGATGTCGCTGTGCTGAGTAAGCTGTGGAAACTGCTTGAGCTTGAACCCGTTACCATTACTACCATCGACACCATGTTGCTAGAAGTGTATGTGGTAGAGAAAAAACATGGTTTTGTGCCTAATGGCGAGGTGACGCTAGGGCAATCAAGAGGACGTTATGAGCTAGCTTCTACGCCTGCACATAATTCACTAGATGATGCTCTAGCCACCTTAACTTTATTATTTGCGCAGCTCTACGCGCTTAATAAAGCCAGCAAAATAACCCTGCAAGGACTAGGCCATACAGGGGCAGTGAAAGCTTATACGCTAGGGTAGAGTGCTTTTTGAGTCTGAAAATAGCGCAGTGAACAGCACAAGCTTTGCGCTATTATGGAAAAATTGGGGGTTTAAACAACACCCAACTCTCGCAGTCGCTCCTTCAAATAAGCATCGGCGGTGTAGTTGTCTGATAACACAACGTCAGGCCTAGGATGCAAAAACAAGGGTAGCGAAATCCGCGCTTTTGTGGTGTCAGCGCCTTCGGGGTTGACGACACGATGAGTTGTCGACGGGAAATAATGACCAGAAGCCTCTTGCAGCATGTCGCCAATATTCACAATTAAATTACCAAAATCACTGGGCACTTCTAGCCACGTACCATCTTTGGCTTTAACTTGAAGGCCTGGCTCATTTGCTGCGGGTAAAATAGTAATTAAATTAATATCTTCATGCGCCGCCGCACGGATAGCATCAGGCTCTTCATCACCTGCCAAAGGTGGATAGTGGAGTATTCTCAATAAAGTTTGGCCGCTATTGCTGATCATATTAGACAAGGGCTCACGAAAGTTTTTGCTGACACTTTCAGGAGATTCTTGCTCTATCCAGTTTAATAAATGCTCGGCTAGACTTAAGGTATCTTGATAGTATTTATCAATTTCAGACTTAAGCTCTGCTGGACACTGTCCCCATGGATAGTAGTGATAATACTCCTTAATGTCTTTCCTCTTAAAGCCTTTGGCAATTTCGGACACCGACTGCGGAAAAAAACCGTCTTGTGTACCTTTATTGTAGGTAAAGTCCGCCTTGTGTTGCGAATTAAAAAACGCCTGCCAGTGAGTGTAAATATTGCTAACTTGCTGCTTGGATATTGGGTGATTTTTCAGCACCCCAAAACCTGTTTGTCTTAAGGACTCAACAAAGTCTTTTGCGGCAGTAGGGGATTGATAATCAACAGCCTGTAATTTCATAAATCTCTCTTTTTATACTCTTTTAATAAATGCTCTTGTCATGTCATAAAGCGCGCATACTACAACAATGCGTCCTTTATAGTCAGGCTAGTGACAAGAATATGCCGGCTAGCGCAGCACTCATTAGGTTGGCTAAAGTAGCCGCCAACACTGCTTTTAAGCCAAGACGGGCTATTTCGGGCCTGCGTTTTGGTGCCATTGCCCCAATACCGCCCATTAAAATGGCAATAGAAGACAAATTGGCAAAACCGCATAGTGCGAAGGTAATAATGGCCTGCGACGATATAGACAATTCGTCTTTATACTTCACAAAATCAAGATAGGCGACAAATTCATTTACCACTACTTTTTGGCCAATAAAGCTACCAGCTAAATTGGCTTCTGCCCATGGAATGCCAATTAGCCATGCAACCGGCTGAAATAAATAGCCTAAGATAGCTTGTAAGGTAAGATCTTGTGCCCCAAATAATCCGCCGAAATAACCAATGATGCCGTTAAACATAGCGATTAATGCGATAAAGGCTAGCAGCATAGCGCCCACGTTAACCGCTAGTTTAAGACCTGAAGCTGCGCCACTTGCCGCCGCGTCAAATATGTTAACGTAGCTTTGTGCATCGGTTTTTAAATCGCTCAAGGTTTGATTTGGTTCGGCTACTTCAGGCTCTAAAATCTTGGCCATCATTAAACCCGCAGGCGCGGCCATGAAGCTAGCCGCGATAAGATACTTAAGGTCTATTCCTAAACTAGCATAGCCCGCCATAATTGAGCCAGCCACCGAGGCTAGTCCACCCACCATTAGTGCAAACAACTCAGATCGAGTCATGGTGGGAATAAATGGTTTTACAATAAGGGGCGCTTCGGTTTGACCTACGAAAATATTCGCTGCAGCAGACATAGATTCAGGGCTACTTGTGCCTAATAGCTTTTTCAACCCGCCCCCAATTATTTTAATAATGATACTCATAATGCCAAGATGGTAGAGCACCGATATTAAAGCAGAGAAAAATATAATGACTGGGAGTACCTGAAAGGCGAATATAAAGCCTATGTTCTCAGCCCGTGACAAGTCACTCAAGGGACCAAATAGAAAGCTAGTGCCTGCTTTTCCATAGTCAATGATGTTTTGTACAAAGGTGGTGATGCCATTTAACACTTCAACGCCTACGCTTGTATACAGAACAAAGCCGCCAATTAGGGCCTGCAGGGCAAATGCACCGCCCACTGTACGCCAATTTATGCGCGTTCTTGCACTACTTAAGGCAAAACCAACGGCAAATATAAAAATTATTCCTAGGAAGCTAATCATCAAGCGTATTTCCATTTCGTTGTTTAAATAAATATGCGCTTAACACATCCACTGCTAAGAAGTTTTCGCCCCCGTGAGGCACAATTAAGTCAGCAAAGTTTTTGCTGGGACGAATAAACTTATGATACATCGGCTTTACGGTCTGTTCGTACTGGGTGGCAACCGAGGTTAGCGAACGACCACGCTCTTGTGTGTCGCGCAGCATTCTGCGCATTAAACACACGTCTAAGGGAGTATCAACAAATACTTTAAAATCGAAATGGTCGAAAAGCTGTATCTGCGTGAGCAGCATGATACCTTCAATAATAATAATAGGAGAGGGCTCTACTTTTTGCGCCTTCTTAAGGCGAGTGTGGGTCTTGTAGCAATAGCTAGGGTAGTCGATACTTTTGCTATTGCTTAAATCTTGAAGGTGTTGGGATAATAGATCATGTTCAAAGGCATCAGGATGGTCATAGTTGGTGGTGATGCGTTGCACCATCGGAACATGGTCTTGGGTTTTATAGTAGTGGTCTTCTTGCAGCACGAGCACGGGCTGGCCGTGCTTTTCTAGCGTGAGCTGTAGGTTTTGTGTGAAAAGAGACTTACCCGAGCCTGAAGCGCCAGAAATAGCCAAAATAATAGGTTTTTTCGTGCTTTGCATAATGTGAACTAGATCCATTACTTTATTGTTTTTGTGTGCACATATAGTAGGGGAATTTGAGTAATTTACAAAGTAAAAAACACTTATCGCTTTATACGATGAACTATTCTACCAAGCCTCGGGCTAATACTCTATTTGAAAGTAAGGCGAGTAATTCAATCTCTTCTTCGCTTCGCTTACCGTCTATTTCGGTAATATCCATAGCATATTCAAGTGCTTGAGCCGGATTGTAATTAAGTCCTGTGCCTAATTTGAACAAATATTCACGCGCTTTGAGCTGATCAATCGCGACCCTTGCTTGGTGAATAGCACCGTTTATGAACGCTGAAATTGAAACCCCGCTATGCCAGTTCAGGGTAGCAATAATTTCGTCGAACAAATCTTGTTCAGTTAAAGTGACTTTCCCATCGATTTGATAAAGTAAAACAAGCAGCTTAATTACGGCTTCATTGAAGCCTTGTTCAGCGGTAATTGTATTTTTATCTGAAACATCTTCCTGCGTGCCTTCATAAATTTTATGAGGCTCATTTGCGCCATTGATAAAATCTGCATCTGTAGTGGACAAATCTTTTGGATATTCGTTAAGTGGGATTTTAGAATGTGTAGTTGAAAATGTGTCCAAAGGACTATTAGTAGAACTATCAGAACCATTGTTTCGCATATTTGCCTCGACGTGATTGTAAGCAATCGTTGCTTTGCTTGTAAAGTTTGTAGGTCGTTATCACTAAAATCTATTCTTTTTGGACCTTAGCAAGGGCAGGTAGTTCACTTTTTTGCGGTGAACCCAGGCGCCAATTGAGGATTATCAATACTATCAAGGACCTCGTGATTTTTTAAGGCTAATTGACAGCCTTGATTGAGTATTCGGTGCTTAAAAGAGCAATCCACCTGCCAGTGTCTTAAGACATAGGCCGCTAATGCGGCGCGAACTTGCATTATTTTTTCGCCATTTTGCATTGCGTAATCCATTTCAATAGCCTGCGGTTGCGTAATGCCAGGATGCACCATTAACACCAGTGTTACTGGCTTATTAAATTGTTCGTCGCACTTGGCGCGTTGGTTTACAGTGGCCTGATTTGGGGTAGTATTCACTTGTGTAAAGCGTGTACAGACGAAGTCGCGAAAGGTGCTAGATTTTTCGTCAAATGCGCGAACATGCCACCGGTGGCCATTATTTATAATGGCATGGGGTACAATAACGCGTGAACTTTCACCAGAACTAATAGATACATACCTGACTTGGCAGGCCTCCTGACGATGAATTGAGCGCATTAGCGCGGCAATAATATGTATGTTTGGATGAATTAACTGAACCGCCTCAAAACACTGCGCTGAAGGCTGAATAGCAGCGGTAATGCCGTCACTAAAACCTTTGCTCACCGACTGCAAAATAGCCTCTGTAGAAAATTGAAAAATAGGCTCAAAGTGATAAGTGCGCCAGTATTGCTTGGTTGAATGGTCGAGTGTTAAATTTGCCTGTGCAATTTCGCGGTAGGCGGCAAAATCGCGTGTGCTGGCGGCTAAGCCGGTTTTAAAACGATTAATTAAGTCGCTGCGCGATATTTTACCAAAAAACTGTAGATTGAAGTCGATGAAGGCTAAGCGTTCGCGTTGGGCTAGCGACAAGCTCTCTACAAACTCTGTTTGGTGCTGGTAAGCAGCGCTAAGATGCATATGGTTATAACTCGTTATTGGTGTAAACTGATACTAATCAGCCAAACCACTGTATTTATATACACCAGTATAGAGTGAAACATCTGAGCTTGCAATCAAATTGATTAGGCCATGCGTGACGCCTGCTATTTTACCACGCCAGCAGCGCGGTAAAGCTGCAAGTGTACATTGACCAAATCGTCAATGTTTCGCTGGTAACCACCGCCAATCACAGCGGCTACCGGCACACCATGGCGCTTACATGCATCAAACACTAGTTTGTCGCGCTCAAATACGCCTTTAGTGGTGATATTTAAATAGCCTAAATCGTCAGACTCGTGAATATCAACCCCAGCGTCGTATATGACCGCGTCGGGCGAGGCTGAATTGAACGCTAACTGTAGAGCGCATTCTACCGTATACAAATACTCGTCATCAGTCATGCCTCTTTCGAGCGGGAAATCGAGATCTGAATGCTGCTTACGCGCGGGGAAGTTTTTCTCACAGTGCAAAGAAACGGTATAAATTGCATCATTTTTACTTGCTAAAAGGGCTGTGCCATCACCTTGATGAACGTCGCAGTCGAAGGTAAGCACCCTGTCGATTCCCTCTTGTTTTAGCATGTGTGTAGCACTTAACACAATGTCATTAAAGACACAAAAGCCTGAACCGAAATCGGAGAATGCATGGTGGTAGCCGCCGGTTAAATTCAAGGCAAGGCCATGCTCAAGGGCTAATTTGCTGGTTAATACGGTGCCGCCCACCGCGTGTAATGTTCGTTTAACGAACTGCTGCGACCATGGCATGCCTAATCGCCTAATGGCCTTTTGGGAAATAGTACCATCTATGAAGCTATCAACGTACTTGGCGCTATGGGCCACTTTTAAATCTTCTAGTGATATAGCTTCTGGTGTTAAAAAAGCATTTTCGGACACACCATTTGCGAGCAGTTGGTCTTTAATACCTTGATATTTTTCAATCGGGAAACGATGTTTTGGCGGTAGCGGTAACTGACTGTAAATGGGATGAAATACGAGTGGTATCATAGTGCTCTTATATCAATGTGAATGGATTATTCATTTCACTATTTAAAGTGATATTTTCTCTTTTTAGATCGCTAATTTTTAGTCTTTGTTTTTTCAGCATCATAAATACCGCGATTGCTGACAGCTTATGCAGCCGTAATCTGCAGGTTCAAACGCTTGTACAGTTTACTTAGTACCAAACTTATGATTGAATTAAATACCCATACTGTAAGCTATTCAAGCTCAATAAGCGATTCAATGAAAACGTATTTAGTCCAGCATCTCTTTGATGGTGAAAGCCTGCATAACAATATGCATCTAAGTGTCGAAAACGGCCTTATTGACAGTATTACTAGCGCTGTTAACAGCACACTGAAACCTAGCGCTGTGCTTAAGGGTCTGGTATGCGCGGGTTTTATCGACACCCAAGTGAACGGCGGTGGTGGGGTTTTGTTTAACCATGATCAAAGTCAAGCAGCGCTTCGTAAAATGGTGCAAGGTCATGCACAATATGGCACCACGGCAATGCTGCCTACCTTAATTACAGACAGTAGCCAGACCATGCAAAAAGCCGCTCATGCCATAGCGCATGCTGTGGCTGAGTCGATGCCGGGTATTGTGGGAATTCATTACGAAGGCCCAAACTTAAGCCTTGAGAAAAAGGGTATTCACTCATCTGAGCAGATAAGGCCGCTTAGCGACACCGATTTAGCCACGTTCACCCGAAAAGACACCGGTAAGGTCTTGGTAACGCTGGCGCCAGAGAGCGTGCCAACTGATGTTATTCGTGACTTAGTCAGCCACGGTGTGGTGGTGTCATTAGGCCATTCAGGTGCCAGTTTAGACACCACAATAGCTGCTATTGATGCGGGCGCGCGAGGTTTTACGCATTTGTTTAACGCCATGTCGGGTCTTACCGCGCGTAATCCGGGGATGATATCAGCGGCGCTGAGCGACCCTCGCGTAAGCTGTGGTCTTATTGTCGACTTGCAGCATGTGCACGCACAAAACTGTGCGCTAGCATATCAGTGTATTGGGCCCCAGCGCCTAATGCTGGTAACAGATGCAATGGCCCATGTTGGTTCCGATTTACAGACACTGCCATGGCTTAACTCTACCATTACTAAAGTGGGTGATAAACTAAGCTTAAATGACGGCAATTTAGCGGGCTCCTGCTTAGACATGAGCGGCTCGGTTAGGAATATGTATAAGCTACTAGCCCAACGCCGTCTGGCGATCAGTCCTAAAAAAGACCAGCAAAACACACTACCTACTGGCGTGCAAAACGACATTTTAGGAAATGTCCTCAATATGGCAAGTTGCGCACCGGCTAATTTTTTGAACCTGACAGGATTTGGACAACTTAAAGCCGGATATAGAGCTGACTTTGTGCTGCTTGATGAAAACATATACACAAAGGCCTGCTGGATTAAGGGTCAGCAAATAGCGGGCGACAAAGTATCTTTGAAAATAGTCTAGTTATTTAACGCGTTCGTATCTATCAGATAAACGTACAATATCGTCTTCTCCTAAGTAACTACCAGACTGGACTTCAATCAATTCTAGAGAAATCTTGCTTGGGTTTTCAAGCGCGTGTATTGCACCAATGGGAATATATACTGACTCATTTTCGCTGAGTAACTGCGTTTCTTCACCAATCGTCACTTTGGCAGTTCCTGACACTACAATCCAGTGTTCAGCGCGATGATGGTGCATTTGAACCGACAGTTTTTCGCCCGGTTTTACACTAATGCGTTTAACCTGATAGCGATCGCCGCTATCAATAGAATCGTAGCTGCCCCATGGTCTGAACACTTCACGGTGAAATTCAAATTCGCTTCTATGCTGGGCTTTGAGCTTATTGACAATATTTTTAATGTCTTGCACTTTATGACGATTTGCCACTAACACCGCATCTTTTGTTTCTACTACTACCACATCGTCAAGCCCAATAACTGATATTAGGCGCTGTTCAGCATTTATGTAGCTGTTAGTCACGCCTTCTAACATAATGTCACCGATACAAGCGTTGCCGTGTTCATCCTTTTGTTCGTGAGTTTCCCACAGCGAACTCCATGAGCCTACGTCGCTCCAGCCGGCATCTAAGGGCACCATACACGCACTTTTAGTTTTTTCCATAACCGCGTAATCGATGGAATCGCTTGGGCACGACTCAAACGCTTCTTTGTTTATTCTAATAAAATCTAAGTCGGCTTCGGTGGTAGCAATGGCGAGCTCGCAAGCGTTATACATACTAGGGTTGTATTTTCTTAACTCTTGCAGATACACGCTGGCTTTAAATAAAAACATACCGCTATTCCAAAAGTGTTGTTTGCCATCTAGATACGTTTGGGCGGTTTCTGCATTTGGTTTTTCAACAAATTCAGCCACCTCAAAACCAATATCATTTACGGCGCTGCCTGCTTTTATATAGCCGTAGCCCGTATGAGCCTGTGTAGGGACAATGCCAAAGGTCACTAATTTGCCAGCTAGTGCTAGTGTTTGGGCACTTGCTATGGCCTTTGCAAAAGCTTGGTGCTGGCTTATCAGATGGTCCGCTGCAAGGACTAGCAATAGTGGATCGTCGCCATTTTGAGTTGCCAGCATGGCGGCAACCGCAATAGCGGGGGCGGTGTTTCGGCCAACTGGTTCAAGCACTATGCTGGCATTTTTAATATTGATGGTACGCAACTGTTCAGCGGCTAAAAAGCGATGATCCTCATTGCATATGAGCATAGGCGGATTCATACTTTCGCTGGGTAAGCGTGTAATGGTGTCTTGAAGCATAGTATGCTCACTGGTGAGTGATAAAAATTGCTTGGGTAATGCTGCACGCGATTTTGGCCATAAACGGCTGCCGGTGCCGCCTGCTAGAATAACGGGAGTGATCATAAAGTGTTCTCTTCAAAGCTCTACTTTCAAGCCAACAAATGCAAGTAAACATGTCGCTGTAGTCGCGATTGTGCTGCGTATTAAATGTTAGCCGAAGGATTAAGATTAAAATATTTGACTAAAGTTTAGCATTAATTTTTTTTAAAAGGATAGCCAAGTGGCTAAGGCAAAGGAGCTAAATTAATGCGTTAATACAACAGTGTGATTGTGCTTAATTCATGTTACAAGTTCTTGGGTACCTATCGGGCGACTAATATGGTAACTTTGTGCCAAAGTCGTCTAAGGTCTATCGGTTTGTACGAGTTTTTCATAAACTCAGTTTTTCAGCCCTTTTCAGCTTTATTTAAGTTCTTTTGCCATTTGGTAGCTATCGAAACACCGCGCTTTTTGTTTATACCTGCGCTTTATTTATTATACTTAAGTGGTCTGCTACAATGCTAGGAAAGTTTTTACGAGAGCGCTATGCATGGCTACTAACGCCAATCCTCCTTTTGAGCCACTCAATGTTGCTGTATTGACAGTGTCAGACACTCGCACTGAAAAAACCGATACCAGCGGGCATTATTTTGATAAAGCGCTTACTGCAGCGGGGCACGTCGTGGCCGATAAGCAAATAGTAATTGACGATATTTACCTGCTTAGGGCGCAAGTGTCGGCATGGATTGCATCCGCTAGCATTCATGCCATTTTGGTGACAGGAGGTACTGGCTTTACCAAGCGAGATTCTACCCCAGAGGCATTGTCGGTACTGTTTGATAAGCAAATTGAAGGCTTTGGTGAGCTATTTAGAGCAAAATCTTTTGCTGAAATTGGTAGCTCAACTATTCAGTCTAGGGCCTTAGCAGGTATTGCTAACAAAACGGTTATATTTTGCTGTCCAGGGTCAACAGGCGCATGTAAAACTGCATGGGGAATTATTCAGCCACAGCTTGATGCAAGTCACCGGCCGTGTAATTTTGTGGGGCAAATAATTGGTGCTTTGGCGGGAAGCTCTTCGTAGCTCCAGAGTAGGTAAGTGGGTGTAAATAATCGGATGCTTGTTCCGACACAATTTATGCTGTAAGCGGCGCTTGTTTGCAATAGCCAAATTTTATTATCGGTGTTTTTCAAACTAAATGTCGCCTGATTACATAACTAACTTGCATTGAGTACCAACTAAGGCTTAAAGCAAATCCTTAGTTCGCATTAGCGCAATTCTATTATTATATTTGAGCATGCGCAGGCTGTTCTGTGCGCCTGAAAAGACTACGCAAAGGCCGGCCCAATCAAAATAAAGGGTAAAATAAAACAGGCAGACTTTCCTGATGCCCTTATTGTCAAAATCATCATGAAATTCAAGGCTAATTCAAAGCATCAGATATCCTATCAATGTAACTTTAGATTAGGTCTTAATGTTCTATTTAATCGGCCCACCAGCATAATCAAAAAGGTTTTAAAAAAGCCGAATAAGGCCACTTGATGCATACGATAAAGCGCTATGTATACAATTCTGGCTAAGCGGCCTTCAATAAACATAGTGCGTTTGTTCATACTGCCCATTAAATTACCAACCGAAGTGTAAGACGACAGCGACACAATCGAGCCATAGTCTATGTATTCATATTCTTTGAGTGGTTTCTTAAGCGATATGGCAATGATATTCAACAAGGCATTGTCAGCCATTTGATGCGCCGATTGCGCCCGCGGCGGCACTTTTATACCTTTAGGAGTGATACAGGCCGCGCAGTCGCCAATCGCAAAAATGTTTTCATCTTCGGTGGTTTGCAAAAATGTATTCACCACAAGTTGATTGTTTTTAGCTGATTCAAGGCCGCCAATGCCTTGTAAAAAATTAGGTGCTTTAATGCCCGCGGCCCATACGGTTAGTTGGCTTTCCATTTGTGCGCCGTCTTTGGTCTGAAGGTAACTGTTGGTAACTTCGGTAACAACGGTGTTTACATGTACATTTATGCCTAAGATTTTTAATTCTGCTAGTGCGCTATTTGCGACATGTTCAGGCAGTGGACCAAGAATACGATTTGAGGCCTCTACTAAGTTAATATTCAAGCGTTTTTGAGACACGTGGTCGTAACCGTAGCTTATCAACAACTCAGATGTTTTGACGAGTTCAGCGGCCAACTCAACGCCCGTTGCGCCGCCGCCAATAATGGCAATATTGAGTTTGTTAATGTTTGGGTTGGTCTGAATGCGTAAAAACGCGTTGAGTAAATCAGTATGAAACTGCTCTGCGTTTTCACAGGTGTCTAAAAATATACAGTTTTCTTTAACGCCTTTAGTGCCAAAATCGTTGGTAACCGAGCCTAGAGCAAATACGAGTATTGAATAAGCAACGCGGGTTTCGCCAACGACCTTCATTCCTTTTAAGTCGTTTAACTGCTGAATAGACACTTGCTTAAGGTCCTGATTTAAGCCATCAACTTGGCCTAAAAGAAAGGTAAAGCTGTTTTTTGACGCGTGCGATAAATAATCAACGCCGTCTATATCGGCATCTAAGGAGCCAGCCGCTACTTCGTGCAGCAAAGGCTTCCAAACATGCTTTCTGTTTTGATCAATAAGGATAACTTTTTGCGCGCTGCCTTTAAAATATCGCCCCAGTTTGGTCACTAACTCGAGACCACCCGCGCCGCCGCCTACAACCACAATTGGTTTATCGAAAGGACGGACTTTAGGCCAAAATTTAGTAAACAAAGTTTTATCCCTAGTGAATGAAATAGCGTCGTAAATTGACGTTCATGTGTATGAGTTTAAGCAAATACTCGCACTTTTGATAGACAAAATTACGCTTCAGATAAATGAAGTAGTAAGCTGTTATATACTATGATAAAAACTGGCCATTTATGACACAAAACCGCCCGTCATAAAGCTCAAGCAACTACAATTTTCACCCAGAATATGCACGTTGATTAGTTTTCAGTATCTCCTAGATTTTGTGCAGATGGTTAAAAGTTAAATGTGCGACTAACCATCGCAACGAGCCGCTCATCGGCCAAGTTATTGTTATTAAGTGTGGTATTCTCGGCGCTCAGCTCTATTGCAAACCCATTCCAGCTAGTTTGATACGCTAGTTTGTAGTGAACATAAGATGTATCGCCATTTGCTTCCCATGCGTACTTATCTTCATCGAGAGATTTTGAGTAGTCAATGCCGACAAAAATCGCGTGGTTTTCTAGAAACGAATAGCGATGGGTTAACATCCCTATAGCATGATCTGCACCCGTGCCAAAGTAATCCCACGTATACCAAAAGTTAAAGCCCGTCGTGCCAAAATCAGCAACACGAGATAATTTAGCGTAAATTTCTGGGTAATTCAGTGAACTGCTATTATTACCACTATGATAAGAATAGTAGGCAATGCCGTAATCAACTCCCCATGTATCGGTAAACTGGACATATTGGCCTACGTAAGGGTCTATTTCTCGGTCGGCAGAAGCGCCATAATCAACGTTAGATGTCCATACGCCGGCGTATATTCCATTGTCGGCGACATAATCTACGCTTCCTTGCAGCGCCGGATCGTTATTCGTTTGACTAACACCATTAAACATATAGTCAGATGCTAGTGTTACTGTGCCTGACCAATCTGCTTGCACCGCTGTGCTGCACAAAAGCAGTGCAGATGCTATTGGTGCAAAATTACATTTATACATAATGACTCCTATTGAATGCTATCGATTTTCTTAAAATCTAACTTATTCTCTTTAGGTGAAGCACTTATTTTGGTGACCGCATGCCATTTCTGATAAACGATGTAAATCAGACAACAGTAAAAAAGCCCTATGACCAGAGCACCTATCCATTGTATTTTAAGAAAGTCTATTTTAAATAACAGCGTTAATGCCGCCAGTGCAATAACGTTATATAGAATGTATTGCAATTTTCCGAGCCGCTTAGTGGTAAAATTCAAGTTGTCGGTATAAAGACGAATTAACGAGTCGAGTGAATTAATCACAAAAACGATACCTACAAACACCATTGCTACGTTACGTATGCCGGTGGTGTCAAGCCCTGCATCGTGATAATGATATAAAACCGCAAACCAAAGTCCAATAGGAATTGATGGAAATATCATCATAGCAGCCAAGACCTGATAGGCTTTCAAACCACCCACAAAACGCGCCGTGAATTGACCAATCATAATTGACCATGCAAACCACCAGAACAGGTAGAAAGCGTGGTAATCGTTCATGGGAAATAGGAAATGCTGAATGTTGGCAAAGTAACCGCCAAGCATTTGTGTTGCTTCGAAATATTCTGCCACCTCGCTGTCACCCCACAAAAAGGCCGCCCCCCACATAAACGCAATTAGTAGCAAAAACATTAAAGTGGTTGTCACGCTTAATATGCGGACATATTTTATATCGGTGCTGCTGTAAACGGCTAAGGCAATAGCGGCCAAAACAATTAAATAATATTCAATCACAATGGCTTCACCATCCCCGAAGCTGGGGATATACCATGGCAGGTTTTTTAAAAGTAAAAATGCTGTAAATGCGCAAGTGCCAATAATTACCGTATTGTTAATAACCTTGACCCACGTTATTTCAAAGAACTTTACCTTTGGCTCAATCACGCAAAAATAAAAACAGGTAAGGAAGTAAAAGCTCCATATAAAAAAGCCCCAAAAGCCGAATTCTATTGCAAGGGGGTTAGTAAAACTGTACTCAGGATTATCACCTGTAGCAGCATACATTGGAAACTCGGTTAATGGGAACATAATAAGTCCCACATCTAAACCCGATGTAAAGAGGATTGAAATAAAGGTGAATGTTTTAACTGGGGATACGCCAATCATGCGAACACGTCCCCATTTAACTATGATGGCAATAATGGCCACCATAGTAAGAAATATTCCTGCACTTAACCATCCAAGCATTCGTTTTCCCTCTTAATTTATCAACTATAAAAGCTTATAGGTTTGCACTACGCTGTTGCGATCTCCAATTTTGGTCTACCGTTACGCTTACATCTTCTTCGGCTAATGGCGCCTTGCCTAAAATTATGTCTGCCGCTTTTTCGGCGAGCATAATAGTCGGACCGTTGAGGTTGCCATTAGGTATAGTGGGGAAAATAGATGAATCGACAACGTGCAGACCTTCCAATCCTCTGACTCTGGTTTGGGAGTCAACAACCGCCATTTCATCCTCACCCATTTTGCAGCTGCACGATGGGTGGTAGGCACTCTCAACTGCTTGGCGAACAAACGCGTCAATTTCATCATCAGTTTTGACTTCCTCGCCGGGCTGAATTTCGCCACCGCGGTATTCATCAAACGCATCTTGAGCAACGATTTCACGCGTTAGTCTTACGCAAGCTCTGAAGCCTTCAATGTCTTGCTGTTCTTTGAGGTAGTTAAACTTTATTGCAGGAGCCTGGTCTGGGTCTGACGATTTTACTTTCACACTGCCACGGCTTTTAGGCTTATTATGCCCCACATGCACCTGAAAACCATGGCCATCAAAGGCTTTTTTGCCGTCGTATCGAATAGCTGCAGGCATGAAGTGATACTGCATGTCAGGCCATTCAACACCTGCCTTTGAGCGGATAAAAGCGCAAGATTCAAAGTGGTTAGTTACACCCAAGCCTTTTTTGAAAAAGAGCCATTTTGCACCAATAATTCCCTTTGAAATTAAATCCAACTTGCCATTAATAGTGATGGGTTGTTTGCACTTGTATTGAAAATAAAATTCAAGATGATCCTGCAAGTTTTCGCCTACGCCAGGTAAATCATGCATTGGTTTGATACCCACGCTCTTTAAATGCTCTGCATTGCCGATGCCTGAGTGCTGCAGCAACTGCGGCGAACCGATAGAACCTGCGCTTAATATAACTTTGTTGTTTGTATGAGCTTCTAGGATGTCGCCAGCTTTTAGATAGCGCACGCCTGTTGCACGTTTGCCCTGAATAAGTACTTTTTGAACCTTTACGTGGGTCAAAATAGTCAGGTTTTTCCGGTTTTTTATTGGGTCTAAGTAGGCGCTTGATGCTGAGCAACGTTTTCCATCTTTCACCGTCATATGCATTGGACCAAAACCCTCTTGCTGACCTGCGTTATAGTCATCAGTAAGAGGATAGCCTGCCTGTTTTCCTGCTTTGATGAACGCGCGGTACAATGGGTTTTGCATCTCGTTGCCGTTATTTATGCCCAATGGGCCATCGCCGCCTCGGTGAGTGTTAGGACCTAAATACCAGTCTTCTGCGCGTTTAAAATACGGTAAACACTGTTGATAACCCCAGTTTTTAGCGCCACTTGCCGCCCACTCATCAAAGTCTTTGGGATGGCCACGCACGTAAACCATGCCGTTGATAGAAGACGAACCCCCTAATACTTTGCCACGTGGACAGTGCATTTCACGATTATCAAGGTAAGGTTCTGGTTCAGAATGAAACTGCCATGCATATTTGTCGCTATTCATAGGAATGGACAGTGCCGTTGGCATTTGAATGAAAATGCTCTTGTCGCTGCCGCCGGTTTCAAGCAACAACACACGGTTTTTCTCGTCTTTACTTAAACGATTTGCCAAAACGCATCCTGCTGAGCCTGCACCGATTATAATATAGTCGTAGGTATTCATATATTGCCTCCTTAAAACGGGCTTTCAAGTTTTATCATGCCCACATAGACGGATTTAGTTTGAGTATATTGGTCAAGCGTTTCGATACCATTTTCCCTACCAACACCTGACATTTTAAAGCCTCCAACAGGCATTTCAGCTGGAGAGGTGCCATAGCTGTTTATCCAGCAGATCCCCGCTTGTAGTTGTTGCGCAACTCTATGCGCGCGCCGAATATCTTTGCTCATTACGCCCGCTGCTAATCCCATTGCTGAATCGTTAGCACGGCGGATGACCTCGTCTTCATCATAAAAGCGCAGCACACTCATTACTGGCCCAAATATTTCTTCGCGGCAAATTGTCATGTTGTCTGTGCAGTCTATAAACACGGTAGGCTGAATAAAATAGCCCTTTGGGGCGCTGTCGGGAGAAAACGAATCTCCTCCAGTGAGAAGCTTAGCGCCCTCGAATTTGCCTTTTTGTATATAGCCCATGACCAAATCGTGATGTTCTTTTGAAATCATGGCACCAAAATTTGTGCTGAGATCGAGAGGATCGCCTGCTATTATATTTTGTTCGGTGCGCTCTTTTAGCCGCACTAAAAACGTGTCATAAATTGCGTCATGCACGTAAACCCGTGTACAGTTGGTGCATACCTCTCCTTGAGAATAAAAGTTGCCAAGCATTGCCCCCGATATAGCTTCTTCTATGTCTGCATCGTCGAACACTAGCAGGGGCGATTTGCCGCCTAGTTCCATCGTTACATCTTTAAGCGTGCTGGCGGAGCCTTCCATCACTTTTCGGCCAGTACCAACTTCCCCCGTAAAAGACACTTTTGCAATGTCCTTATGGCCGGTAAGCCAGGCGCCAACCTCGGCTTCTCCGTGCACCACGTTGAATACGCCTGGTGGTACACCCGCATCTATAAATACTTTTGCTAGCTCCGTTGCACCACGAGGGGTTTTTTCTGATGGTTTGAAAATCATGGTATTACCAGCTGCCAGCGCCGGGGCAGATTTCCAACACGCTATTTGTAGTGGATAATTCCAAGCACCAATGCCAGCACATATACCTAAAGGCTCTTTGCGAGTGTAGTAAAAGTCATCGCCTACGCTTTGTTGCTGTCCTGTTTGCGTAGGGGCGAGACATGCAAAAAACTCAAGCACATCAGCCCCCGTGGCAACGTCTACTTCTGTAGTTTCCTGAAGCGGTTTGCCAGTATCAAGACATTCTATGCGAGCTAGTTCGTTATTGCGTTTACGTAATTCTGAAACAGCACACAAAAGTATTCTACTTCGTTCAACTGCAGGCCTTTGCGACCATAATTTGAACGCTCTTTTAGCACTATCAATCGCTATTTCACGAATATGTTTATCTGCTTCCTCTACCACGTAAAGTAATTCACCTGTAGCTGGATTAAATACATCAAAGGTTTTACCCGATTGATTAGCAGCAAAATCGCCGTCAATAAAATTTAGTAAGGTTTCATTGTTCTTAGGTTTCATGAATTTCTCCATTGACGTTTAATATTCAGGCAATAAGGGATAGTTGCTAATCTAAGTAGGAGAGTGGTGCAAGACTTAGACCGGCTAATCATTTTGTCTTGCAGTGCCATATGTATCGCTGCATAAGCACCCAAGAGCAAGTGACGTATATTAATAGATTGGACAAATAGTAGTAATAATTGCAAACCTTTGTAAATTATACTCAGTGATACAGTAGACAAAGATTAGTCGTTTTTTTGGTGGCTCAGTTGAATGTCTCTATTGTAGGCAGCATTTGCCGGTAATTTATTAGCCGCCTTCGCTCACGCGCTCGCCGTTAATATACACACCGGTAACTTTGCTAATGTACTCAAAGGGGTCACCGTCATAAAGCACTAGGTCGGCGTCTTTACCTTTTTCGATAGAACCAATGTTTTTACTCACACCCCACAGCTTAGCCGGTACAATAGTAGCGGCATTAATAGCGGCTTCTCTATCTAAACCATTTGCAACGGCAATGGCCATTTCCCATAGCAACACACGTGTTTTAGGGACATAGCCTTCATAACCGCTAGAAAACACAAAAGGTATGTTCGCGGCTTGTAAAAATCGAGTGGCTTCAAGCGAGGCGTTCTCTTTTTGACCGGGTGAGCTGCGCTGCATCGTAGGTGCGGTTATTATGGTTGCTTCAGCTGCTTTAAGAGTATCGCGCATAAGATAGCCTTCAGTGCCGTAATTAATTATAGGCTTTAAGTCAAATTCTTTAGCGATGCGCAAGGCCGTTGCTATATCATAGTCTCTGTGGGCAGTGAACATCGCATCTATGTCACCGGATAGTACTTTTGCCAATGCTTCCATTGCAAGGTCGGGTTTGCGTTTATCTTTATCTTCTTGTATCCACGCTTTGGCTTTATATAAAGACTCGCGAATTAAAGACGCTGTTGCCATACGCGTTGATGGACCTGTGTTATCGCCGAAGAAATACTTGGGCGCTTCGCCAAGGTTGAACATCATCGCCGTTTCAGTGCGCAGGGCCATTTGATCTGCGGTTTGTCCATATGTTTTAAACAGTGCCGTTACGCCGCCAACAGGCGCCGCGGGTTGAGGCGTTACGTGAATGGTAGTTACACCAAACTTGCGAGCATGTGCGATGAGTGTTTCATTGGGGTTGAAGCTGTCTAGAATGCGATATTCCGCGCCCATATTGTCAACCTTCTCAAAGGCGTCTTGGTCGGCATCAACATTGTATGCACCGCTTACACCTACTACCGTGTGGCTGTCTATTAAACCTGGGGTAACTACCTTAGCTTCAATAACAGTGGCGTTAGATGGCACTTCAATATTTGTGCCTACCTTATCGATTTTGCCATCTTTTACCACAATGACAGCATTGTTTAATACGCCATCATTGCTGCTAGTATAGAGCGTGTTCGCTTTAATATAAAAAGTTTGCGCGCTGGCAAATGAAACGCTAGCGGCAAAAATAAGTGTCGTGATAATCGCTTTAAATATAGTCATAATTATTCTCCTCCTTCAAGTGCAAGGTAGCGATCGCTAATGCGATAGCCGCCGGTGGCAAAGAGTTTATGTTTAGGATTACTGCGGTTATACACTTGTTCTCCATTTATCCACGTTTCTAATACGTTTGAGTATACAGACAGCGGATCGCCATCGAAAATAGCTAAGTCTGCATCTTTTCCTACTTCAAGTGATCCTACACGATCTGCTATATCAAGCATGTGTGCACCGTTAATGGTGAGCGCCGTTAGAGCGCCTTCTCTTGACAGGCCGCCGCGCATCGCTAAGCCGGCTGTGCGAATAAGAAAACGGCTGTCAATAACACCGTCGTCGCTGTGCAAGGCTAGTTTTACGCCTGCTTTTTCAAGGGTGGCCGCGCCATCAATGCGAAGCTCCATAGTTTCGTGCTTACCCCCGTGGCTATCAATTAGAATGTGCGATACATAAACGTCGTCTAAGCCTGCGAGCATGTCAGCAAGTTTATAGCTTTCAGTGCCGTGTTGAATAACAAGGCGAAAGCCAAACTCTTTTTGTAGCCTAAGCACGGTCACAATATCATCCATGCGGTGGCTGTGAAAATGCAGTATTCTTTTGCCTTCAAGAATTTCAACCATGGCTTCATTGCCAAGATCAAATTCTGGCGGTGCTACTTTTCGACTTTTGGCGGCGGCTTTTTTCTTTTCTTGATATGCCTTGGCATTATAAAATGCTTCACGGGCCATGGCTGCTGTAGCCATGCGGGTATTGGGTGCTTTGTCACCCTTTGGATTAGTGCCGTTGGCAAATTTCATACCGCCGATGCTGCCCGGTATCAGCATTTCTTCTACAGTATTGCCTGCTAACTTAATGTATATAGTTTGCCCGCCAATCACATTGCCGCTGCCTGGCATCACATTTGCGACAGTTATGCCGCCGGCAAGGGCTACTTTAATGCGGGGGTCGGCTGGGTTGAAGCTGTCTAGAACACGCATTTCTGGATTAACTTTCTTTGAACGCTCATTGATGTCGCCAGCGGCGCCAAGGTGGCTGTGCGTATCAACAATACCTGGCATGATGACTTTACCAGTTGCGTCAATAATGGTCGCACCACTTGGAATAGCGATGTCTTTGCCAATAGCGTGAATTTTACCGTCTTTAAGCACAATGGTGCCGCCTTCTATTGGCGCGCTAGTAATGGGTAGCAGATGAGCGTTGGTGAAGGCGGTAGTGTTAGCCTCATTTGCATGCACGAGTGACATGCTCGCCATCAGCGACACCACACCTAGCAATAGCTTTTTACGTGTATTCATGGGTTTCCTTTTTAATTTGCTGTTTCATGCCGCGTTTATTAGCAACATGATGATAGACCACATAGAAACCTACACTACTTGGGAGAAGAATCCAAAGTTAATTAAGTACGTTATTTGCAAATCGATTACATCACGCCATGTCGCAGTGTAGTCGTAAGTAGCGGCTGCTACTAGCAGCATCTGAACCGGTCACCGTTGCGTATTGAGCGGTACGTCTCTACCGGTAAGCATTTAATTCACCAAGTAATGTTTCATTTTTCAATATCTTTACCTTGACTCGGTGTGTATGCAGACAAAGATAGTCGAGCAAAATGAGCCTGATTTGCGTTAGATTTAAATGAAAGCGGTTAAATGATAAACACAATAGGCGAGAATAGTGTCATTATTGGCAATAAAATTCTTGTTCCTATATATTACCCCCCCTTTTGGATAGCACCAATATAGAGAATGACGTTTTATGCTGGTTGCCCATATGGATGGGTGAGGCAGCGGAAAAATAATCGTTCGTATTAATAGGTCTAACAGCGTAAATAGAGAACATTAACATGATGCGAGTTGTACAAGTTGCTTTGCCTGCTTTGTTATTAAGTGTATCGACTTTTTCATCGGCAATTGATGAGCCTGGCAATAGCAATGAAGTAAGTCAAATTGAGAAAATTACGGTTACCGGTTCAGCAACTGCGAACAATAAGCCTGTGGGAACCTTTGGTTCACTAGTTTCAAATTTAGAATACGACCCACGCGTTGACCTGCAGTCGCGCAATATGGCAGAAGCGCAAGCCGATGTGACCATCCGTGGCGGTATTTTCGAAAACACGGGCTTTAGAATAGGCAGCGCGACCTTATTTGACCCACAAACCGGGCATTATTTTGCGGAAATTCCTATTGCTCAAGAAATGCTTAGTGACGCGAACGTGCTAACAGGTGCAGACAACGCGCTTGTCGGTGTTAACAGCTCAGTAGGCACTGTTTCTCGCGACTGGATCCCCATAAAAACCGCAGGTAGCGTTTCTATTGGCGCGGGTAATAACAACTTTAATTTACAGCGAATTCACAGCGGTGTGGTTTTGGCACTAGGTGACGTCAACGATTGGACTATCGGTTTAGAAGGTGAGTTCTCACGCTCCCAAAGCAACGGCACTATAGACAACGGTGACCACGATTTTCAGCGGGCCTCTGGTCGTATTCAGCTAGTTGGGCCGCAGTCACAAACTGACCTGTTTTTTGGCACCCAAGAAAAATTCTTTGGTTGGCCAAATATGTACACACCCTTTAATTTCAATGAAACTGAGGACCTAGACGCGCGACTATTAATACTTAATCATAAACAATTCTACGCACAGGACAGCACCTTTGAAGTTTCCGCTTATTATCGCCGTCACACTGGCCATTATGTTTTGTCGCGTGAAAATCCTGATATTTTCGAAGCGTTTCACGAGACTGATGTTAAATCGGTAGCGGTGTCTGGTCGCCATGCCCAAACTGCGTCTTTTGCGCTTAATTATTCAGCGCAGTTTATAGCAGACGGTATTAAATCAACCACGCTTGAAAATAACTTTACCTCTCGTCATTATTATAAGGTCAGTGTGTTGCCTGAGTACACGATGGATTTAAACAATGACCAACAGTTAACTTATCGTCTCGGCGCTGCTTTTGACGACACCAACCGCGATAGCTCACAAACGTCACTAATTGGCGATATAAGCTTGAACACAATAAATGCTGACGATACTTCTCAAACGGTCTATCTTTCTTATGCCCAAGCCAGCCAAGTTCCTGGTTATACCGCTATTGGCGGCAGTGACACCGGTGGCTTATTCAGAAGTAACTATAATCTTGCGCGAGAAAAGACTGAAAACCTTGAAGTAGGCTTGGCATTAGAAAGAGACACTTGGCGTCTTGATGCTGCGATTTTTTATCGACAAGATGATGATTTGACCGATTGGACGTATAGCCTTAATTCAAGCTCTGCGCGCTCAGCAAACTCGGTCGATATAAAAACTTTAGGCTTAGAGCTACTTGCCATAAAACGTTTAGATAATGCACAAATAATCACCAGCTATACCTTCCTTGATAAATCAGAAGACTATGGCACTGCTGATATCGATGCTAGCTTTTATGCATTGAACTTCCCCGATCACCGCGTAACCTTAGGGGTTATCTGGCGTCCTGCTAATATGATTGAAGTTCGTATTGATAACGAGTGGCGTAAACAGCAAGAAAACACCCTACGAAACGGTGAGGATGACGCTTTATTCACACACCTTACAGTAAAAATATCACCTGAACAGTTTACAGGTCTAGATATTATGCTGGCAGCAGACAATCTTTGGAATGAAGCTTTTGAAGAGATTCCCGGCACGCCTGGGCGAGGAGAACAATACACGCTCAGTGCTACCTACCGCTGGTAGAATTATAATAAGCTTTTTAAGAGTAAAGTAACCCTTACCCAGATGTGTAATAATGCGGCTGGCCACATTAATACAAGCGGCAGCCGCGCTTGCTGTTAGTTGTAAATTTAGTGATATAAATTCGAGTTAGATTATATGCAAATGTTTGAAGCGATCCTGCAATTGACCACTGTTCACTGGGTAACCATAACAGTAATGTTGCACATAAGCTTTTCGTTCCTTACATCAGTACACGTGCTGCTCTTTAAAGAAAATGAACGCACGTCATTGGCGTGGATTAGTCTCGTAATACTGTCTCCTGTGCTAGGCGGCATGTTTTATTGGCTGTTTGGCATAAACCGCATTAAGCGTTTGGCACAAAAAGAACACCCACCAGAGCTGAAAGAGGATCTTCGCCAAGAAGAAACCACTATTAAATTTCATTGGCTACCCAAACATTGGCATAGTGCGATCATTTCAGGCTATACCATTCATCCGCTCAGTCATTTAGCCGGCAATACCGTTGAGCCGCTTATTAATGGTGACGCCGCTTACCCTGAAATGATCCAATCCATTAATCGCGCAAAACGCTACGTTGTGTTGTCCAGTTATATATTTGACTGTGATTCACTGGGGCAGCAGTTTGTTAACGCTTTAGCTAAGGCGCAGCAGCGGGGGGTAACCGTAAAAGTGCTACTTGATGGGATAGGTATTCGATACAGCTGGCATAAATCTGACCGCGCGTTAAAAAAACTCGGTGTCACCACCGCGCGTTTTTTACCTGCAATTTCGCTCACTAGCATTCGCTTTATCAACTTACGAAATCATAGAAAAACACTCTGTATAGACGGCGAGCTTGCCTACATCGGCGGAATGAACATCAGTAAAAACAATGTGGTTAAGTCTGCGAAAAAACCTATTGACGACGTCCAATTTAAGGTCACCGGCCCAGTGATTGATCAAATTAGTCAGGTCTTTGTTGAAGATTGGTTTTTTGCGACCAGAGAGAAAATTCAGTTCCCTCAATATGATCCAAGTGCACCTACCCCCATGCAGTTAAGTAATAACTCGGTGCTTAGCAGAGTAGTACAAGACGGCCCTGATGAAAACCACAACCAAGTAAAGTGGACATTAATTAACGCGCTGGTATGTGCGCAAAAAAGTGTCAAAATCATAACGCCTTATTTTATTCCTGATCAATCACTTATGACGTCTTTGCACGCTGCGGCGCTGCGCGGTGTGTCAATTGAAATTATTGTGCCTGGCAATAGCAACATTCCATTTATAAATTGGGTAATGGAGGCTAACTTTTCAAGAATTATTCAGCATGGGATAAAAATTTATACAAACAACAGGCCCTTTGACCATAGCAAAGCTGTCATGATTGACGATATTTGGTCCTTTATAGGCTCGAGTAACTGGGATGCGAGGAGCCTAGAGTTTAATTTTGAAATTAATTTAGAATGTTTTGACGCCGATCTTAACGCGAAATTAACGGCTCTGTTTGATGTAAAAAGACAAAACGCAGCCCTTGTTAATAAGAGTGAAATTAATGCGTTGCCTATCTATAAGAAAGTGCGCAACAACTTGTTCCGTTTATTTTCACCCTATCTTTAACTCCGTGCGTATGCATTATATGATCAAAGTGCAGCGCTATTTATAGGCCCAAATGCTCATTCTGAAAAGTCGTTACAGTAAAGTTGAGTCTCTGAAAATTATGGGCAGTGCTTCTAAGCGGATAATGGGTCCTAATATAAACGTGTTACTGTGGAACGTGTTTAAGTGCAAAAAGAAAGGCTGGCAGGAAGACTTTGTTAGTCTAGTGCGCAATAAAAACCTAATCCTGCTGCAAGAAGCCGTTTTAAACTCACCTTTTGACTTACACTTCAATGAATCCCAACGGCACCAGTGGATTATGGCGCGCAGTTTTAGAAACATAAAAACCAACATTGTGACGGGTGTTAAAACGGGTGCTATTGTTGCCGCAAATAATCATCACTTTTCAGTATCGGCGCACGGTGAGCCCTTAACGCAAACAAAAAAAATGCTGCTGGCAACACAATACCCAATATCGCCTGTGCAATCTCTGCTAGTGGTTAACTCGCATATGATTAACTTTGTTTCATTTGAAAAGTACAAAGCGCATCTTAAACAAGTTTTTCAGGCCTTGTGCCAGCATACTGGACCTATATTGTTGGCGGGTGACTTCAATACATGGAATGGAAGAAGGTTAGAATATTTTAACCATCTTGCTGCGTCTTTCTTGTTAGAAGAAGTACAGTTGTGCCGCAAGCCTAAGTTAAGTCATATGCTGCAACATCTTGACCATGTTTACTGTCGCGGCATAGAGGTAATAGACGCTCACGTGCATACGAACATTCATTCTTCCGACCATTTTCCGATTAGTCTGTCGCTGCGAACGCTTAACTGAGTAAGCTTTAATAAGCTGCCATTTCCATGTAAATCAATAGCTTATTTATGGGCATTAGACTAGACTCTGATGCTATAAAAAATCAAGAAAAAAGTAAAGGGGTCAGGTCCAATTAGCCCCTTTTTGTTAGCGCCTACTCTTTCTCTGGAATATCTTCAATTAGCTTTGTGATCGCAGGGTTGTTGCTGAGTTTGGCAAAGTCTAAAAGATAACTTCTTTCAATCTCTGGCATTGCTTCGTTTCCTAATAATTCTTTTACCGACTGCTCTTCACCATTTGCTATGGCAGTTTCTAAAGCTGCAAAGTTGGCTATACCGTGCTTGGGTTCAGTATTTTTGTTCGAGGTCATTAGTTAAGCTCCATTGTTATAAATTAAGTGTTTAGCGGAACATAAAGTCATTTAAGCAATGACAAACATGTCCATAAAGCTGTCTACTGGCGTGTTTTCTAATTTGCTCTTATCCTTACACAAAGTGAATATGGTGTTGCACTGCTGGCTTGGAAAACGCGATGCTAGGTTAGATTTGAATTTTTGTTCCAAAAGCGGAATTCCTTCTTCACGGCGGCGCCGATGACCCACTGGATATTCTACTACTATTTCTTGAGTGCTACTGCCATCTTTAAAGCTTACTTGAATAGCATTGGCAATAGCACGCTTATCGGCTTCTAAATATTCTAAAGTAAAGCGTTTATCTTCTATAATCTCCATTTTGCTGCGCAGCTCATCTATGATTGGATGTGCCTCATGAAATGCGTCTTCATAGTGCTCGGCGATTAAATTTCCAAATGCTAAGGGCACGGCAATCATATATTGCAGGCAATGGTCGCGATCAGCAGGATTAGCTAACGTTCCCGTCTTTGAAATAATGCGAATGGCGGACTCATGCGTACGCACCACAATTTTCTCAATATCTGCTAGACGATCTTTTACCTCATTATGCAAAATAACCGACGCTTCTGCGGCTGTTTGTGCGTGAAATTCAGCAGGAAATGAAATCTTAAACAAGATGTTTTCCATCACATAAGAGCCGTATCCTTGCGAAAAAGTAAACTGGCGTTGATCATCTGCCTTTATCTTTTGGTCTTTGTTTGTTTTCGAAAACAAGACATCGTAAAAGCCCCACACCGGGGCGGTTAACACGCTTGGTATGCCCATTTCGCCGCGCATTGACATACTGGCCAAGCTAACAGCTCTTGCAGTAGCATCTCCAGCCGCCCATGACTTGCGTGAACCTGCATTTGGGGCATGCCGATAAGTGCGCAGGGCGCTGCCGTCTACCCACGCTTGAGATACCGCTGCCATAATCTGCTCTCTGCTGCCGCCCATCATTTTAGTAACCACCGCCGCTGAGGCAACTCTGACCAATAAAACATGGCATAAACCCACGCGATTAAACGAGTTTTCAAGCGCGATAACACCTTGAATTTCATGCGCTATAACCATTGCTTCAAGCACTTCTCGCATAAGCAGAGGCTGCTCGTTTTTGGATAATCTGACTTGAGACAAGTGATCTGCTACGGCTAATATAGCGCCTAAATTATCTGATGGATGCCCCCATTCAGCCGCCAGCCAAGTATCGTTGTAGTCTAACCAGCGTATAATACAGCCAATGTCCCAGGCAGCTTTTATGGGATCTAGCACCAAGGAAGTGCCAGGCACTCTGGCCCCGTTTGGTACAATTGTACCAGCTACAATGGGTCCAAGAAGCTTAGTGCATTGTGGGAAGCGCAGCGCTAGCAGTCCACAGCCTAAAGTATCCATTAAACAGTTACGAGCCGTGTCCATCGCTTCATCGCTGAAGGTGTCATACGTTAATACATAATTGGCAATATCTTGAATGACTTGGTCATAATCGGGGCGATTACTGATGTCTACATTAGTGCTCATAGTGTATTCCTTTTCGTGAGTTAAATACCTGTCGTAGGTCAACCATAACACTTATTCGCAAGGTAAATACCTGTGCGAGGTCAAGCATAGCAATAATTCTTGAATTGATTTACCTATACGCTCTACACTAAATACAATTGCTCATGATATGCTGACTTATGGAGTCAAGCTTTCGTGATAGGTTAGTAGTTATGGCGAGTGACATTAAGCACATTGGCATTTTGACCTCTGGTGGTGATGCCCCTGGAATGAACGCGGCTGTGTTTGCGGTTGCAAAAACCGCAAAAAATCACGGCATAAAGCTTAGCGGCATAAGGAAAGGATTTGAAGGCCTTATCGACAATGATTTATTGCCGCTTGATCCTAATAAAATGCAAAGGTTGATGCACCAAGGCGGCACCATTCTAAAAACCGCGCGAAGCGAACGCTTCATGTCTGCCCAAGGACAAAATAAAGCCTTGCGCACTATTGAGCAAAATAAGCTCGACGCGATTATTGCTATAGGCGGTGACGGCACGTTTCGTGGCATGTTGGCCCTATCAAAAATAAGTAATATTCCCTTTATTGGTATCCCTGGCACAATAGACAATGACATTGCAGGGACTGACTATACACTGGGCTTTGATTCAGCGGTAAATACGGCCGTAAAATGCATCGATAATATAAGAGATACTGCTGAGTCTCACAACCGCGTGTTTTTGGTTGAAGTTATGGGCCGTGATTCGGGCTACATAGGCATACATTCTGGCCTAAGCTGCGGCGCCGATGCCATTTTAGTGCCCGAAAGTAATGAAGACATCAACTATCTTTTGCACAAAATAAAGCACTACAATAGTGAAGACGCTTTTATAGTAGTAATGTGTGAAGGGGACGAGCTAAACGTCGAGCAAGTTTCGTCAAAAATTCGCAAAGTAAACGCCCACATAGATTTACGTATTGCCAAACTTGGGCATATACAAAGGGGCGGCAACCCGTCTGCGCAAGACCGAATGCTGGGAATAAGGCTAGGCGTTTTGGCCACTAAAGCGATTATAAATGGAGAAAGCGGCAAAATGGCGGGGGTGTGCGACAATAAGCCAACATTACGCCCAATTAAGAGCGTAATGAAAAAACAAAGTGTAGACGCCGAAACGCAAGACCTCTTAACACTATTTTGTGGATAACAAATAACCGCCTAGGTATTTGGCGTATCGCTTTGAATATGGCCATCAATCAGGTTAATGGTGCGCGCACCACGGTTTGTACCAAGGGCATCGACTCAGTTAAATAGCCGGGTAATTTTGGTCGCTGCCATTAGCACAGTGTGCCACAACCCACAGCCGGCAGAAGTAAAATGACAATGACATATTTATACCTGAGAGCGGGAAATTATTCTCTGTGGTATTTATTTATGCTCGTGAATGCGAACGGCCAGCACATCTTGTTTTACGCCATGTAAAACAGCATTTGCAGTAGAGCCTAACAGCAGTTTTATACCGCTTCTGCCGTGGGTCCCAATTACAATTAGGTCGGCCTCGATATCGTTTGCAATATCTTTTATTTCATCCGCAGCATTGCCTGTTTTTAAACATACTTGCTGCTCGATTATACCAAACTCTTTACCAATATCGGCTAGTTTGTTGCGCGCATTTTCTAAGCGACCAGCATCATCTATTGCGTTGTAGTCTGCTCCGTATAAGTAAGGTTGAATATAAATCGCGCTAAGCGATATATACACGAGAGTAAGATCTTTTGGAGATTGGCAAATCGAAAGCGCTTTTGTAATGATGCCTTCGTAGTCGGCATTGATGTCTATTGCGACTAATATTTTTTTGTATGTGCTCATGATGTTGACTCCGTATAGGCGAATGTTCTGTTTAGGTATGGATAGTATATACTGTGCTTATGTGCTTAAATCTGCAAGATGAAAGTGCAATTCAGCTCTTGCCTGAACTTACCCTTGAAATTCTTCCTGCAAAATAGTAACGAGGCTGCTGCAGCGACGCGGCCGTTCTCGCTTTATCTATTTCACTTACAAAATCTTGTATATAATCATCCATAAATGGATGGTTTGCCCCGGTTTGCCCCGCATGTAAGCGTGAGGCTATAGTGCCCATATTAGTCAGGGCGGTGAGCACTTGCTCGCGCTGCAGTTCAGGCTGGTTTTGGACCTGACCAATGGTCTGATCGAGCGGTTCAAAAAGTGCCTTATCCAGTATTGCCATCTGCACGGGCAATTGATGCATATCTGAGCGCAAATAATCCTGCTCAGTATATTTGAAATCAGGCGGGTAGGTCACTTTGCGTACGGTTGAAGCAAATTGGCTAGTGGATCCGGCTATGAATAAGGCGCTTATAAGGGTAATCGCCGCAATTTTTGGTAAGGTCACGTTTACTTTTATCATCTTTTGCGTTCCAGCGTAAGTACGTTAAACGTTTACAATTAAAGCGCTTTCTCTGTTTTATGAATCATCTCAACAAGTTCGTCTTTGAGGTGAACGCGGCGTTTTTTTAGCGACTCTAGATAGTCATCTGCTACGCGTGCGTTATCTTGTTCTATCTTATGCACTTCGTTTTCCAATTCGTGGTAGCTGTCAAATAATTTAGCAAAGTGGGCATCGTTCATTTTAAGATGACGAATTGTATGGTGGTGTTCGGGGAGGTCCTTTACGAGTGTATGTTTTTCTAATGACATTTTCATAATCCTTGTTTATTCGCATGAGCCCTTATGTTAACGAATCTGGATATAGTCATGTTGATCTGGATCAGCTTTATTGCAATGCTATAAGGCTTGAGTCGCAAGGAGGCGTCTAGGTTTACCAAATGCTTCGGCGGCGATATCGACCAGTTGATGACAACCGTGCCGGCACCCAAAGCAGCGTCTGTAGAGTAAAAATAGCAGAAAGGACCATTAGCTTGCTGGCCTCTTTCTTTGGTTTGAAGGATAGTTAAGGGGTGGCTGGGATTTCCTCTAACAGTTTTGCAATATCCGGATTGTCGCTATGTTTGGCCAAATTAATAAGAAAGCTTTTTTGTATTTCGTCAAATAATATATTGGTCAAAAGCGCTTTTAGACGCTCTAAAGCCATGCGCTTAAAGGCGTACGAAAATCGTACTTGGCTACTTGTAAAAAGCGACTAATATAAATATGGGTATTTTGCTTAACTCAAGTTAGTATACACGTAAAGCAACAGCTTCTTTCCCCACTCTTTTTAACGCAGATAATTTACGATATTTGATTATGCCGAAACGCCGTCTAAGCAAGCTTAATAGTGCTTATAATAAAAATAGAAGTTCGCAGGAAACCCTCGGCGATATAAAGGCGAGTACTGCAAACGTGACGCAAAAAAATGATCTTGAGAACTCAAAGCGAAACAAGGGGACTAAGACTGCCGCAAACGCGCGAGTTGAAAAACGAAGAGCAGACAATTCAACGCTTAGGCAAACGCTTAAATACTCTCAAAAAGAGGCCTTAGCTTCCTCCGCTATGACAGCAACCAGTGATAACTTCTTCAATGCGTTTGCCATTTACCTCCAAGCCAGCATGACACAATTGGGCATTTTAACGGGATTACCTCAATTGTTTGGTGCGATTATGCAAATTTTTTCGATTTGGTTAAGCAATTATTTTTGTCGCAAAAAAATCATCGTTTACGGTGCTGTTTTACAGTCAATCGTATTAATAATAATGGCAGTTTTAGCACTCCTTAGACCAACATACGGTATCTGGTTTTTTATTTTGTTAGTCCTTTTGCACCACGGCTTACTCAATCTTATACAGCCACAATGGCGGGCGTGGATGGGCAGTATTGTGCCTGCGAGCAGGCGTGGTTCTTTTTTTGCCGCACGTACTCGTATTGTCATGTTTGCATCGCTATGCGTATTTTTAGCTGGCGGTGCATTATTAACTGCAGCGGATAAAGTAGCATTAGTGTGGCTCGGATTTGCATCATTGTTTTTAGTTGCCGCCATAGGACGACTTAATTCAGCTTGGTTATTCTCCAAAATGGTAGATGATCAAGCAAGCGCTGGTAAAATTGCGTTTACTCAAACCTTGGTCGCTTTTAAAGAATCTTTGCAAGATCCGGTGTTTAAACAATACAGTTTCTTGGTGGCTGGTTTGAGTGCAATGGTGGCTATTTCTGCGCCATTTTTTGCTGTGTATATGTTAGAGCACTTGGCGTTTACCTATTTAGAATTTGTACTTGCGGGGATCTCATCAATTGTGACGCAGTTTATCAGCTTGAAATATTGGGGGAAATTTAGCGATAAATTCGGTAACCGTCTTGTCATTATGATTTGCACCGGGGCAATCAGCGTAATCCCTGTGCTCTGGTTGTTCGGTGACAGTTTTATTTACATTGTATTCATTCAAGCATTTTCAGGATTATGGTGGAGCGGTTTTACCCTAAGTAGCGCTAATTATTTATATGATATTCGTCCTCACCAAAGCAACTTCGCCACCTACGCGGCCACCCAAGCTGCGCTTGCTGCCGTGCTGGTGTTTATTGGCTCGCTGGTGGGCGGGGTAATTGCCTCTTACGCCAATGTGTTTAACGAATGGAGCGGCCTATCGACTTGGCTTAGTAGCGCATTATTTATCGTGTTTATGTGCTCTAGCATTGGGCGTTTGCTGGTATTTTTCTACTTTATTCCTAAATTGCATGATACCGGTATTCGCCAGAGACCCAAAGCACTGTCCTTGGTGCTAAGAGTGGCGAGGTTTAACGCTATTTCGGGTATTAACTTTGATTGGTTAACGGTGGCAAAGAAAAAGCGTGAGAAGTAATCCCGCAAAATTATAGTAGTAGATATCTCCTGATACAGAAAACAAAAGCGCTTTATCATTGGGGCTGCTCGCATAGCTAACAATGCCGGCTGTCAACATGATAAAAGCAACAATACGAATTAACATAGGCAATCTTCTTTTAAATTCTGCTTGGACACAGCCGTCGGTAGTTACGGTAATACGTGCGCATGCGCTATACAATAAACATCTATTTGATAGTTATGACCGACTAAAAGAGCGAGTGACTAAGTTGCATACAATGAATATAGCGTTTATTCTACTAATTGATAATATATGCACGGTACGTAAACATGATTCAGGATATGAATGCAATATTGCAAGGCGTAATAGCTAACAAGAGTTGTATACGAAATAAACAGCAGCGCAAATGGATTTGTGGCGCCGTGCAAAAAATTGCCGCCGATTATCGAAGAAGTGCAGATACCCATCTCTTAAAATTTAATCTTAGTGCATTTGAGGATGTCGATTTTTATTTAAAAGATGAGTCAACTCACTTAACCGGCAGCCTCAAGCACAGACTCGCCCGTTCTCTTTTTTTATATGCTTTGTGCAATGGTCATATCTTCGAAGGCTCTACCATTGTAGAAGCATCATCAGGCTCCACCGCCATATCCGAAGCTTATTTTGCACAATTACTAGGTTTACCGTTTATCTCTGTAGTACCAACAGGTACATCACCCGAAAAACTGGCCAGCATTAAGCACTACGGGGGTTCAATCACCTTTACTGAATCAGCCAATATTTATAATGAAGCTCAGCGCATTGCCACGCAAACAAGCGGCCATTATATGGACCAATTCACATATGCCGAGCGAGTTACCGATTGGCGTGGTAATAACAACATTGCCGAGAGCCTATTTGATCAAATGTTAGATGAAGAGCATCACGTGCCAACATGGGTGGTAGTGGGCGCAGGCACTGGCGGCACCTCAGCCACAATTGGGCGCTATATTCGATATATGTCTTCTAAAATTGGTGACACAAAACTGTGTGTTGCGGATCCTGAGGGTTCGGTTTTCTTTGATGTATTTACATCAAGTATTGACACTCCGACATTAAACACTTACGAAACAGGTGTTTTCAAATGCACATCAACCAACATTGAAGGTGTTGGCAGGCCTCGCCACGAACCCTCTTTTAACCCACATATTGTAGATAAAATGCTCAAAATAGATGACTCTGCAAGTGTCGCTACCGCTATTTGGTTAGAGAGCTTACTAAATAAGAAGTTTGGTGGTTCAACAGGGTTGAACGTATACGCCGCAATTGTGCTTGCCCATGAAATGAAGCAGGAAAAACAGAGCGGTAGTATTGTGACGCTCATATGCGATGAGGGCACACGATATTTGCAAAGCGTGCATAACGCAAAATGGCGTGAAGAAAAAAATCTCAACATAGCGCCGTATATTACACTGCTGCAGAACCTTCAGTGATTTAGAGTAATCATTCGGCTATGAGGCGTGAAGAGTTGAGCAAATAATCGCTGAGTTTTTGATTTTTAACATCGCGTTTACACCTTGCATCGAGCGCCTTAATAGGCCTAACTCCGCACAAAAGCGAGAATAATATATGACGGCAGCAGTAAGAAAAAAGCCGCTAATAGGGCTGCTCGGCTTAGATTCCGCGCTATTTTCCTGACCACGTCCACCACCTCACTTGGTCTAATGCTTATGCTGTTTTAAACCAGCACGCAGGCGCAGTTTTTGATCCCCGCGCTGGTGATTATTAGGGAAGATATACGCGCCAAAATAAAGAGATTTCAAACAGTGTAAGTAGAGTTTTTTAATAATTGATGAGGTAATGTAATGAAAAATAGTCTTTGCACCGTCGTAATGGCGGCCGTTGTTATACTTTTGCTGAGTACCAGTATATTGTTTGGTTCGGCGCACGCCAATGTTCAACTTAAGGCTTCGCCTGCGGCGTCTATATTAGACCAGCGAGCCAGAATTGAACCAGAGAATCGCATGTTAAATGATCGCATTTTGACATTGTTACCTGAGCTAATGGCGCAAAAAAATATTGATTTATGGCTGGTGCTAGCACGCGAATACGCGGAAGATCCGGTGTTTTTCTCACTAGTGCCGCAGCCCGTGTTTGCTGCTAGGCGAACCACTATGCTAGCGTTTCACTTACAAGAAGACGGCACGGTTGACGCCCTGTCGGTCAATACTTATCCCTTTGGCGAACCCTATGAATCGGTCTGGACGGGCGGCGATTTAGATGAGCAATGGCGTGCATTAGGTGACTTAATTGCTGAATTAAATCCCAAACGAATTGGCATTAACACTTCACGTCATTGGCCAGTTGCAGACGGCCTTACCCAAGGCTTGTATCAGCGCTTATTAGAGGTTATGCCCGAGGGTTTTGAAAACAGAGTTGTGTCGGCAGAGGAACTCGTGGTGCGCTGGATTGAAACACGCAGCGAAGGCGAGCGCGCGGTTTATCCGCATGTAGTGCAATTGGCTCGTTCGGTGATTGCGCAAGGGTTTTCATCAAAAGTTATCACGCCGGGCGTAACCAGCACCGACGATGTGGCGTGGTTTTTGCGCCAACGCTTTCACGAACTCGACCTGCCAGTTTGGTTTATGCCCTATGTAAATTTGCAGCGTGAAGGACTTGAATGTGCTAAAGATAATCCATTTTGCGGCACCAGCGGTGTTATTCAACCTGGTGACGTCTTACATACCGACGTAGGCATTTGTTATTTGAAGCTATGCACCGACACGCAAGAAATGGCTTATGTGCTAAAACCGGGTGAGTCTGATGTGCCTCAAGGCCTAAAAGATGCAATGGCAGTGGGCAATCAATGGCAAGATTTTTTGACCAGCTCGTTTGAAACTGGCTTAAGCGGTAACCAAATACTGGCGGCCACTCAGCGAAAAGCGACAAGTGCAGGTATTGACTCAAGTACCTATACCCATCCTATTGGCTTTTTTGGTCATGCACCCGGACCAACAATAGGCATGTGGGATAACCAAGGCGAAACACCGGTGCGCGGTGATTGGCCGCTATACCCAAATACCGCCTATGCGATAGAGGGAAACATTCGCTATGAACTGCCAGAATGGGACAATCAGGGCGTGCGTATCAAGCTAGAGCAGGGCGCTATGTTTGATGGCAATCGGGTTATTTATTTAGCGGGTCGGCAAACACAGTGGCACCTAATAGGGCCTAAAACAGCCCCATAAAAAGTTAAAGACTGGCGCTTTAAGCGCCAGTCTTTAGACCAATTTAGCCCCTTGTGACAAGCTTTGCAACTTTGCATAGGCAATGTCAGGCACAACGGCGCCAAAGCCAGCAAAGGTGCCAAAACCACAGTCGGAGCCGGCAATAACACGATCGCGTCCCACAATATCAACGAACTTTTGAATACGCTGTGCCACTAAGCGCGGATGCTCTACAAAGTTACTGGTGCTGTCAATCACGCCCGGGATTAGAATTTTAGAATCGGGTATGTCCTGCTTTCTTTGCTCAAACACCTCCCATTCATGACCGTGTCGCGGATTTGCAGTTTCAAACAGCAGTTGCCCTGCGTTAACCGACATTAAGGTATCAAACATTTTTTGCATGGGGATATCGCAAACGTGCGGTCCTTCATAGTTGCCCCAACAAATATGCATGCGCACTCGTTCTTGCGGCAAATCTGCAATAGCATAATTAAGTGCTTCAACATGCGTGTTGGCTATTTTAATAAACGCTTCATCGCTTAAGTCTTGAAACAGCATATGTCGTGATAAAGCTAAATCGGGGCAGTCTAGCTGCAGGTCAAATCCTGCATCGATAATGGCTTTGTATTCCGCTTTCATTACCTCAGCAAGTGCCTCAATGTATTTCTCACGAGAAGGATAATATTGGTTAGGTAAAAATAGCGCAATGACGCCTGGAGAAGCCGCGTTCATAAACGCTTTGTTTATTTTTTGCTGCTTAAGCGCTGAGCGCAAATTATCTAAATCACGCTGTAGGTCGTCATTTCCTTTGCTTTTAATCGTGCCCGTACAAAACGGACGTGAGTAGGTGGGCGTACCGCCAGAGCTAGCCAGTTTTTTCAGAAAATCAGGGAATAACTGAAGGTCGGCGGGCGCATTTCTAGGGCTGTCTCCTGAAAATCCCGTGTAGCGATCTTTCACATAGGTGGCATATGAAATTTTAGAGGTTTCGCCATCAGACACAATATCAATGCCCGCTTCTTTCTGTTTTTGAACAACGCTTGCCACGCCAGACGTCATTTCGGCTTGAAATGCTTGTACATCATAGGACTCATTGTTTTCACGCGCGAAAATAAGGTCAACGGTGGATTGTGAGCGAGGTAGAGAACCAACATGGGTGCTGAGAATAGGCTTTGTCATTAACACTTATAAATTAGAAAATATTAGATCAACAATATAGTCTAATTTTGACAAACAAAAAAGCCAGAATATCGAAAAGGCATGCTACCAGGTAGATCATAGGCAAGTGGTATTAAAGTAATGCTTGGCAAGTTTGAAAATTATATGGACCACTTAGCGGGTGCTTAAAAAGACTCAAATGAAATGGGTAAAAAAGTAAAAAAGGCTAACGCTTAGTGAAAGCCTTTTTCATTTTCACTTTACTATTAATAATGTTACCACCTAAAACGCGATGTGCTCGCTTGAACAGTTGCGTTCAATTTTTGCTGAACATACTCTGCTGGCTCACTATTTTATGATTACGCGCGACCATTTTTTGAAAGTTTCTAAATTCACCGGCGGAATCTAAATCTTCAAGACTAGCGACTAGATCACCTGATACATAGTGCATTACCGCGCGATTGTTGTAAGAAATTGCAGAAGCTCTACCCACATTAACAGCATCATTACAGTATTTGTCGGCCTGCACAATGTCTTCAATGGCTAAATGTGCCACGCACAAGTTATCTAACAGTGGTTTACGCATACCAGACGTTGATGTTTTGACTAAAACCGCTTTACTTTTTCGAATTCCCTGTTCAAACTTTCCTGATTCAATTTCGCGTACGCCAACCACTTCTGCAACACTGGTTTTCACGCTGAGTGTTGACGCTATGGTGGTACTATTTGCAGCAGCTGCTTGGCTTAAGGGCGCTGCCAAAAGCATCGCTAAAACGGCTGGTGAAAGTATTTTAATTGCTGTTTTCATAATGTTCTACCTTATGTATTTGAACGAGTACTTGGCGCTTAACTGTCAATGGTTAAAATGTACTGATTGGTGTTTACATTTTATTTACTCAACGTTTACTTCGCTTTCATCAATGCGACTTACTTGCACCGAGCTGACAACATTAGTATGGTTGCGCTGTGAAATAAATTCCTGATGAACAACAGATAAAAAGCTGATGAAATACCGATGAAAGTCTGATATCGACGTATTTTTGTTATAAACCGAGGGTGATAATCAAGTGGAACCAGGCAATTGACTGAACAGGCATTACCTGAAAATGGTTATTTTCGTTTAGATGATTATTATATTGACGTGGGCGACCACAAAATATTTCATGCCGATACAGCGCGTCATTTAGAGCCAAAAGCCATGCAGGTGCTCTATCAATTGGCTTTGTCTGCAGGCGAAACCGTCAGTAGAAATGAGCTAATGGATAAAGTCTGGCACGGACGCGTGGTCATTGACGACTCGCTGACTCGCGTTATTTCACAGCTTCGGCAACATTTCAATGACAGTAAAACGCGCAAAGTCATTCAAACAGTGCCCAAAAAAGGTTACCGATTATCGGCTAATGTGACGTGGCTTACGCGCCAAGAATTTATAAACCGCGGCGCTATGCAAAGCACAGACGACTTCACGGTGGATCCAGACATAAGTGACAAGCCCAAGCTAGTCAACGCGCCAACGCTCAACAAAGGTAAAGCCGTCGCATTTGCTGTATTTAGTGTGATACTGACCCTGCTGATTTACTTTTTTTTACCGGACGCCCTACAAAGTCCTGAATCTTTCATTGAGAGGTCTCACACTAATGGCAATCGCAGCACGCCTACGACCGTCGCTTTTTTACCGTGGCGCAATCTTACGGGCGATGCAAACAATGATTATTTGGCTGAAATGCTGCCAGAAGAGCTGTCAATTACGTTAGCTAAGTCAGATAAAATTAGTGTTTTATCGCACTACTCGTCTGTCGCTCTGGCGCGCAACCCCACCGCACTAGAAGCGTTACTGGACGATGTGAATATTGAATATTGGGTAGAAGGCAGCGTTACCCAAGCAAACGAGCGCATTCGTGTATTAGTGCGTTTAGTTGAAAAGCAAAGTAATAACGCGATTTGGTCACAGATATATGAAGATGATATGCAACAACTGCTGATATTAAATACTAAGGTCATTGCCGATATAAACACACAGCTGTTTGGGCAAAGCGAACCAGCAACTTTTATAGTCGCAGCCAACAACATCGATATTAATGCTTATCAGGCATATTTACAGGGAAATTACTGGTGGATGAATGGCACCACCAGTGAATGGTTTTCTCGCGCAGAGGCATCATTTGCGAGGGCCACAGAGCTAGCGCCGAATTTTGCCTCTGCTTTTGGTAGTTTGGCATTCGTATATGCCCGTTATAACTATCATGACATTTACATGGAAAAAACAGTTGCTCTTGCAAAGGCTAATGCTGCTATTAATAGTGCACTTCAATTAGACGCCAATGATACTAATGCGCTATTAGCAGGCGCTATATTGGCAATTGAAGATCTGCGCTTTGACACCGCGCAGCAGTTAATCAATCGCGTGTTAAGTGTCGATGCCTTAAATACCCGAGGGCTCTATGTGTATTCGGAGCTGGCTTTGGCCAAAAATGAGTTTGACGTAGCGCTTCGCTATGCAGAAAAGGCCCTGCAGCTAGATCCCTTATCGCCGTGGATAAATGTGAACAAAGCGATAGTGCACTTTTGGCGCAATGAAATGCCTGAAGCGCTTGCGCTAGTAGAGCGCGCAATTGATATTGACAGCAACTATACATGGGCCTACGTGTACAAAGCTAAAATACTCAGGCAACAGTCCCAGATTACTGCCGCCATTGACGCAATGAATATCTGTTTAACAATTGATACAGGCTCGCCAGTGAACAGTATTTTCTTGGCCTTGCTATACGATGAGGCAAACATGCCGAGCCAAGCGCAAGATTGGTTTTCTTATACTGCCTCACTCTATGGGGATTCGCCAGACGCCAGATTTTGGCAAAGCTACTTGAGTTTTATCAATCAGCAAGAAGATTCTGATATTACGCGAGCACTAGTTGATCAACTTACACTTAAAACCACACGTTTTTTTAGTGTAGTGCCTTTACAAAAGGCTTTGTTATCTTTGCAACCTGCATTGATTGAGCAATCTTTAACCGAATTTTTGGCGCCGGTTGAGCTGCCAGATAAATCAGGCTTTTGGGTCAATCATCGTAACCAGTTCAGCGCTTATGCGGCATCTGCTTTAATGCAGCAGCTCAATAGTGCTGAGTATGAGCAAAAGCTTGCCGAATTAAACACTCAAATTGAAGTCTTTGAGAGCAAAGTTGCGCCCCTGCTAAGGGCAGAGATCAAATAGCGCTTGTTTCCCATGAGGCCCTTGCGCCGAGTTTCAAAATGCCTTACCTAATGATTTGCGCCCGCTTATTCTTCAAGCAAAAGACGAGGTGGTGGCAGCCCTTAAGCTATTTGCAATACATCCAATGTGCGCGGTTCAAGAGCACGCTAGTAGATTGTTTGATGTACAGGTGGATTTGTACTATCTTACAGTAAAGTTTTCATGAGAAAGCATCGCATATATAACGTTAGCTAGGCTCTTTAGGCGCGAAATTAAATAATAAATGAAATGGCTTATACAGTTTTTACGCAGTAGAGTTGTGGCGCTAATTGCATTTTTCGTGGTGTTGTTTACTTTTATTACTATCTCATACTGGCAAGTGCTTAGCCTGCCGATCAGTGGTCAACTATCGCTTATAAAGGGTGATATTAAAAGTGATGCGCTGCATTGTTACCATAACGAAAAAGCTAAGCCGCTAGATAAAAATGGTAAACTCGACTTACTTGTCTGGAATATTTATAAGCAAAAAAACGTGAATTGGCAAGAGAAATTAATGCAGTATTCAAGTCATACTGCATTAGCGCTGCTGCAAGAAGTCAGTATGACAGATGAGTTTAAAGAGTATGTATCCAAAGCAAACTGGTATGCTAGCCATGTTGACGCGTTTAAATTATTTGACGTTTCTTCGGGCGTACTTAACTTATCGATGCGTGCGCCTATGTTGGCCTGTGCATATATAGAGGCAGAGCCGTGGTTGCAATTGCCTAAATCGGGCATATTTGCACGCTATAAACTATCAGATGGCAAAGTGCTGGCAGTGGTAAATTTACATTCAGTAAATTTTGCCTACGATACCTTAGCATATAACAGGCAAATTTCTACATTAGCAGCAGAACTCATCACACATGAAGGTCCGGTGATATTTGCAGGTGACTTAAATACGTGGAGCGCAGCGCGGGTTGAGGTAATAACTGCGCATCTGAACAAACTTGGCTTGCGTAAAGTTGAGTTTTCCCCCGACAACCGCACTCGATTTGTTAACGGTTTGGCCCTAGACCATGTTTATTACCGAGGCCTCACACTCGTGAAGGCGAGTTCACCTGTAACCGATGCGTCAGACCATAATCCAATGCTGGTGAGCTTTAGCATCACGTTTTAGGAGAATATAGTGACCGATATGACACATCATGGGTGTTATGATTATACGCCTATTACCCACAGAGCAGATTTTGATTGGCCAAAGGAAAAACACTCGCGATAAATTTATACGTGCCAGGCTTACCCAAGGT
>Ga0136588_1000029_pt1 | contig 52867 bp, 59 predicted proteins | sample AntRauMFilla1564_FD_104782 | JGI IMG/M metagenome (GOLD analysis project Ga0136588, IMG submission 104782) | Saline lake microbial communities from Rauer Islands, Antarctica - Metagenome Filla 1 #564 | ecosystem: Environmental > Aquatic > Non-marine Saline and Alkaline > Saline | place... | reverse complement strand
TTTGGATCATCAATAAAAGATTTGACTATTTTACCTCCTTTTGGTTTTCTCCCGCGTTTTTTTGGCTTCTTATCACTATCATCGGGTCGAACAATATTGTTTTCGAGTTCATAATTTTTAATAAATTCAAGTTCCTTTTTACTTTTTCTACCACGTTTTCTACGAAGTGTTTCTATATCCATATATAGAAGATTATTAATTCAGGTTTAAATTGTTTTATTATAACATTTTCTACAAACAGGTTTATAGATATCATTTCCGATTATTTTAATTTCTTGGGAATCAATTAGACGTTTACTGAATAGAGCAAGGGTCCCATCTTCACAAATAGAACATATTGCTTTTTTCTTTATGATATCGTCAGAATAAGGTATTAAATCCATCATCTCTCCAAATGTATTTCGTTTAAAATCACCATCAAGACCACATACATGAACTATTTTGTGTTTGTTATCTACTAGATCAGTTACAACATCCTTTAAATCTTTAAAGAATTGTCCCTCATTAATGAGAAATACTTGATATGAATCTACGAATTTTTTGTCTAGTAAATCCCTAATATTGAGTGTGTTATAACATTCAATCATACGGTTATCATGTGTCGATAATTTTTCATTATCATAGCGTTTATCTTCTGCGAAATTAACAACACAACAACTCATTTTAGAATATGAATATTGTTTTTGTAAATCCAATAAATATGAAGTTTTACCTGAATACATTGGTCCCAAGATAATTTGCAAATAACCGGTATTTTTTGTTTGTTGCATTGTTAAAGTATTATGGAACATTAAAGTTTGTTATTTAATATTCAATTATATATTTAAATATAAAGATCTATATCTTATAAATGACTTTGAGTATTTATAATTCAACACCATGGGTAGAAAAATATAGACCTGACAATTTTGATGATATCATTATAGATAGTGATAATAGAGAGATTTTTAATAATATGGTTGAAAATAATGAATTAAAGAATATACTATTTTATGGACCACCTGGCACTGGAAAGACTACTACTATTGTAAATTTAATAAAGAAATATCAGGAACATCATAATCAAAATGGTAAGGAATTAGTTATTCATTTAAACGCATCAGATGAGAGAGGTATAGATATAATACGAACGCAAATATATTCATTTGCTAATTCGCATAGTTTATTTAATAAGGGGAAGAAATTTGTAATATTAGATGAAGTTGATTATATGACAAAATCCGCACAACAGGCATTAAAAACGTTAATAACAGAATTCAAAGATAATATTTGTTTTTGTCTAATATGTAATTATATTTCGAGAATTGAAAAACCATTACAAATCATGTTCATCCAATTTCGTTTTAATAAACTGTTATCATCTGATATTATTTGTTTTCTCGAAAAAGTTGTAAAAGGTGAAAAGTTAAATCTCTCTTCAAGTAAATTAGAACAGATACAAAAATACTTCAATTCAGATATAAGAAGCATGATTAATTATATACAAATCAATCATAAACTTATGGATAAACTACATATAATTAATAAGGTTGTTTTCAATGAAATATTTAATTCTATAATAAATAAGAGTGTCAATGTTAATGTTAAAAATATATACAATCATTCTATAAAGCATAACATGTCAAAGAGAGATATATTGAAAAATATGTGCTTTTTAGTAAATGATTTTATTATTAATAATCAAATCGATGAAATAATTGTTGATAAAGTAGTTAAAATTATACAGTTTGTATTACATGATACTGAAAATGAAATCGATTTTTTAATAAGATATTTTATTTCAAATATCAAAACATCTGGATGTAAGTCTTTAAATTTAATTTCAAGTTAAACAAATAATTGATTTGAGAATAACTTAAAGAAACAGTAGCAATATACAATAACCATGGAAACTTTAACTGATATTGATAATGAATGGGCGAACTTTTTGGACGATAGTGATAAATTTGAGAGCGTAATTGAGGCTGAAAACAAGGTTTTAAATGTCGATATTAAATGCACGGAACTATACATTTCAACAAAAACTAAAATCGCATTTCTCAATACACCAATTGATATCCATCGTTTATTCTGGAAAATACCGATTATTCAATATTATATGCCTCAAAATGGTGTGATTAAAAAACAAATTAAAACAACAACATTTTCAAAAGAAGAAAGTGCGGAAATTGATGAAAAAATGAAGCATGAACTTGTTCATAAGCAAAGCGTAATTTCTCATCTAGATAATCCCACATCCACAGCTAAAATTCGTTATAAACACGTCCAAAAATTAAGTGTTGGTTCTAGTAAAAAAGAATTCATCACGTTTAGGACAAAGGAAAAGGGTGCTTTCTATAATTGTTTCGCACTTATCTTTAGAATCCTATTTAAAGGGGAATATAAAGAGGTTCACATTAAGGTATTTAATACTGGAAAATTGGAGATTCCAGGTATTCAAGATAATGACATTATGTATATTGCAATTGATAAGCTTATTGAGATTTTACAACCACATGTAGAAACAAAATTGTATGTTGATAATAGTAAGATTGATACTGTATTGATTAATTCAAATTTTAATTGCGGGTATTTCATTAATAGACAGAAACTATTTACACGTCTAAAATTTCATTTTGGATTAATTTCAATGTTTGATTCATGTTCATATCCAGGCATTCAATCTAAATTCTATTTTAATAGAAATAAACAATCCCAAAATGGTATCTGTAATTGTTCGACAAAATGTAGTAAAAAAGGTAAGGGAAATGGAGACGGTGATTGTATGGAAGTATCATTTATGATATTTAGAACAGGTAGTGTATTAATTGTTGGAAACTGTGACGAAACAACTCTGTATGTTATTTATGAATTTATCAAAAATATCCTAGTAAATGAATTTGATAATGTTAATGATGGTATTATAGATATTTCTCTCAAAAAGAAATCCGTTAAGAAGGTAAAAAAATATGATATTTTGGTTCCAATTGATGAGACGTCAATTCCAATTCCATCATCAAGAATTAGTTTGAAATAATAACAATTCGTTTACAATCTTCACGTGACTTAAGGTATTATTTATTAATGAAATATTATATATATTGTTTTCAATATGTTTATAATTTTCTTTTTTTTCTGTTTTTATTTTTTTTATAAATAACTCTAATAATAGATATGTTTTATTTATAGAAATGTGATTAGTGATGTTTATTTTATCTAATAAATAATCGCATAATTTCATCATTCGTAGATCGTCGTCTGTATTGAAAAATCTGTTTATTAAATGGGTATTATTTTTTAGTATTTTTTCCAAATGTGTATCATTAATATCGTAAAATATATCAGGTTGTTTTTTGATACCTTTTATTATCATATTATTATAAAGATGTGTATATTCACTCAATTCAATCAATATTTTGGTATCATTAATTGTATTAATTAATGGTTTTTTTACAATATCATCAATATCAAAAATTGTCTTCTTATAAACAAATAAAATGGCATCTTTTACTGTTAATTTTAAAATACTATTATCATTATCTATTTGTTCTATGAATTCAATATAATAACAGTAAGATTTTTTTATATGATATATTGTGAAATCTAGATTTTTGGTGTAAAAAAGCATAATATTGAATATATTATTAATCATTTCCATACCTTTTACAATAATATATACCTTTAATTTAGTGTTATTTGTTAGAATATTTTCTTTCGCATACATTAAATAAAAGTGTATACATTCGATATATTTAAAATAATAATCAATAATAGAATCGTAATATAATTCTGTATTATAGTTTTCATTATCCTTGATTAAAAAGGAAGTGCAAGACATTTATCTCTTATATATTCATCTTAAATTAATATTGTTAAATTAATATTTAAAGATAATTGCAAAACTATATAATAATGTCATCTACACAAACTGAAACTGAAAATACTAACTATAAACTTCCCACTGTTGCAACATTACAGCATTGCTGTAAACTATCTATCGTTGAGGATAAACCAATCATGTTAGACTATTGGACTGATTCTTGTGATAAAAATGTATTGATTGGTGTTAGGGAAAATGGTGAGAAACTTCTTGTTAGAAACGCAGAGGAGTATACTTCGCCAATTTCCAAAATTTATAAGGTTGGTGAGGAATATATTGTTACAACAGAAAATTCTATTTACGTTGTTTCCGTTCATATTCCTACCAAACGCATTAGTTAAGTAGAATTATCCTTCATAATACTTCCTCCAGTTTTCAGGTGACACTTTAGTTTTACCAAAATATTCAATTGCTAATCTTTCCGAAATCATTCTCTCGGAAATATTAACGTTTCCTATATATACTTCGGCAAGAATTCTACCATATTTATCAAATCCTATTTCATCTAAATGAACTGTTTTATTGAAAATTAAGGATGATAGATATTCCTTGGCTTTTAACGCAACAAATTTTTCATCTACATTTTTTGTTCTCATTTCAGGACAGTCTATACCTTTAATTCTAACTGAAAATTTGCACACTTTTTTAGTAATTCCATGACTAATTGGCGTAGCAATTGTTATTGTATCACCATCATATACTTTCATTACATATCCAACCTTTATATCAGGTATAAAGGTGGGTGTATTAGTCAATGTATGGTCTGACAGTTTTCCGCAATAGCAACCCATTATATGTGTTATAATTGAAATAAATTATAACTTATAAATAATTTCAATTTTACAATGTTTTTGACAATATTTCAATCTGTTCTGGTGTTAATGTATCAGGAAATTCAACATTAAAAAATATATACATGTTTCCCATATGATTTCCTCTCTTCATACCTAATTGTTGGCATATCTTTTTATAATTTGGTTTAATAACAAGACTTTTATTGTTTAATTGGTATTCTTTACCATTAAGATGTTTAATACTAAATGAGCATCCACACAGGGATTCCTTTAGGGTAAGCGTTTTTTTATATATTAAGTTTAATCCTTCGCGTATGAATTCAGTATCATTATTAATTCTAATAATTACTCGAATATCTCCCTTCATTCCATTTTTTTGTATGTTTCCACGATCTTTTACTACGATTGTTTCATTGTTATCTATACCTTCCATGATGTCAATATATACTGTTTCACTTTCTACTCGTTTTACTCCATCTTCTTCAATCCATCTCTCTATTTCAATGGGTTTAGAGCATCCTGAAAAAGCTTCCTCAATAGTTATTGTTAATGTCTGTGTTATAGGGGCAGGTGGTTGATTTTCTCTTCTTACAGGTATACCATTTCTAAAAATTTGAATATTAGGCATTCCACCTTGTCCCCTAAACAATGATTCAAAAATATCCTGTGGAAATGGGAAATCTCCGTGACCCATATGTTGAAATTGGTGCTTATTAGGATTATCATATTCATTCCGTTTTTCTTCATTTCCTAAAATTTCATATGCTTCATTTAATTTTTTGAAATCATTTACGTCACCGCCTTTATCTGGATGATGTTTGAGAGATAGCTTTCTATACGCCTTTTTAATCTCTTCTTTACTGGCGGATTTATCGATACCTAATACTTTGTAATAATCATTTGTGTTCATTATATAACTTTATATACACTTAAATATTTAATTCAATACTTAAATAATGTATTTAATCGAAGAATATAGTCCCAAAACATTAAATGAGTTTATAATGAATCCTTTTTTAAATAGACTACTTAATAGTATTATCGCTACAGATGATATTCAAATACTTTTAATGGGTGACTATAGTTGCGGAAAAACAACTCTTATTAATTTAATAATAGGTCAATATTACCAACTAAAAATGTCAAATAGAACAGTTCAAAATAATATTTATAAAATTAATAGTTTAAATGAACAGGGTATTACATCATTTCGACCAAATCTTAAGACATTTTGTCAGACAAATTCTCTCATTAATGGTAAAAAAAAAGTGGTCATAATAGACGATATGGACAACTTAAATAATCAAAATCAACAAATATTACGTAATTGTATTGATAAATATAGAAACAAGGTTCATTTTATTTTTACGTGTAATAATCTTCAAAAAATACTAGATAATATCCAGTCTCGCGTTACTATATTGAATATTCCAAATCTAACTAAAGAACAATTATTCGATTATTTCAATAGTATTTTAATTAATAAACATATTATTATTGATAAATCAAATATAGAACTGATAATACGTATAAGTAATTATAATATGAACTCTATATTTAATAATCTTCAGAAATTAATACTATTAAATAGAGAGATTACAACCGATGATATAATGCACAATTGCACAACCATTAATTTTGATATTTTCAATAAATTTATCGTGGAAATAGACAATAATAATTACAAAAATGCCACTAATATCCTTTATTCTCTTTTTGATAATGGTTATTCAGTAAATGATATATTAGAAAACTTCTTTGAATATGTGAAATTTAATGAGGATTTACTGCTTGAAAAACGATATAAATACTTTAATATAATTTGTAAATATATAACATATTTCTATACAATTCACGAGGATAAATGCGAACTATTTTTGTTTGTTAGAGAGATTATTAAATGTTAATACTATATATCATGAATAAAATCAAACATCAAATATTCAAATATAAAGTATCATCAGAATTATTGCTGGATATATTTAATGAATTTTGCGAAAAGGTGGATGATAATACATATATTTTCAATAAAGAAGGTTATAAACGAGCCGTAATGAATGAAACTATTGTAACGTATTTAGACAAATTATTACCACATTATCATGTTTCCAAAAAACATTATATTATTAATTGTAATTCATATAAAAAATGGTCAACTGTTATACGTCAACTATGCAATATTCATAATATTTCATACAAAAAAGAAATAAAATATATATTCTCTAACTATGAAATAATATATAAAATTGCGATTACTTAAAGACACTTGTAATAATAAATTTACATAATATTACATCACTACTAAGTATTTGTTTTTCACTCATTCTTGGGAACCAACCAAATCTTGTTCTTAATAAAAGTTCCTCATTTGGAATAAATATACCCTTCATTTTATCCGAAAATTGTATATAAGAAGTTCCCATTAACTCATTCACTGTTATAGTTTTATCGTCATCATCAATACATCCAACATATTTTCCACAAATAGATGTCATATTTTTATCCATAACCATCTTATTTAATTCTCTCTCAACTGTTCCAGTAAAATCATTTTCTTGAGAGAAATCTGAAGAACATAATCTCTCTAACGTATGAATAAAATCTTTAAGCTTTGCACATTGACGTGTTGCTCCCATGAATTTAGTTGAACAATTAGTATCTTTGATATTAGATATAATTGATTTACTTGGTAATTCTATAGAAAATAATTCGTTCTCACTAAGACCCATATCGTATATTTCATACATTGGTTTTAATGCTAAATATGATGGTGGGACTATCATACCTCCATAATTATACAATATTTTCATCATGGCTAATCTTCTAAAGTGCTGTTTTAATGGATTAGCTAAATTATCTAATTCTATATTCCAATTAGGTAGTAATTTATGTATAGAATTGTCGTTAATAAGACAGACATTGAAGTCTTCCGCACCTTGATTAATGATTGATTTTACAGTCAAATATAAATAGGGTTGATTCAAGTTAGTTGAGCTTCTAGAGCCAAATGATGTCCAATTACGGGAATTATATTCGTGTTCTATATATATCCATAAGGGTGGTTTATTATTTGGTTTATAACCGTCATTTAATAGATATTTTCGTATTAAAACTTCATTTTCTGATTCACTATAATTACTCAGTTTCTCTTTATACTTATCGTAAAAATATCCCAATATTGTTAGTATTATAAATACAGTAATGTATTTTATCATTGTATATATATAATTCTATAAATTATTATTCACTCCTTAATAACTTAAAGTGACTTTCAAATAGTTTCTTTTTCTCTCTATATTTGGATTTATCTTGTTCTAATTTATAACTGATTTCTATAGCTTCAATATCTTCTGCTTTTCGTCGCTGAGATATTATTTCTTCTGATTCCTGTTCCGATATTATTCTCTCATTATTTTTTCTATATATCTTCATATTTTGAACATTAGTAAATGTCTTTCTTGACTCTAAATCTCTATCATCTACAGGTATTACGCATTCTTCTTGGGCTTGTTTATAATCTGTATATGGTAATTTACCAAATAGCTCTTGTGTGAATTGTTTAGGTATTTCACCCTTTAATTCAGTTGAATTACCACCATTTGAATGTAATTCTTTAAAGCCATTATATTCTACCATTTCTCTTGTGCGTTTTTTTACATCATTTATAATAGTTTCCATTTTGCCGCTACTATCGACGTTAATACCAGTATTCTCTTTCATCCATTCACCATATCCATCATTTAAAAATTCCTTGTCTTGTATTTTATCAAATGCATCATTGAATTCTTTTATAAATTCCTTGGAACCGCTATTTATATATTTAATTCTCTCCTTATATTCATCTAAACTTTCTGTTCTATTTTTCTTAATATTATCAATATCTAGGTCTGGGTTTTCAGTATTAATCTCTCTATGTATGTAATCATACATATGCTTAACCCTCTTGAATGCCTTCGAAAAAAATAGGAAATACTTCTTGTCTAACTTTGATTTATCAGGGTGGGTCATAAGGGTAACTTTATATGCTTGTTTTAATTCTTTCTCGCTAAAATTGGGTTCCAAATTAAATAAGTTTAATATATCAATTGCTTTATAATTTCTAATATCGAGATCAATAGTATCCATTAATATAGTATTTTAAAAAAATATGATTAAACTAACACGTGTTTTCAATTAATAACTCAATATATTCTTTGGTAACACCACATAATATCTCCTTCTTTTCACCATTATAAAATGTTATAATAGTTGGTAAAGATTGGACTTTAAAATGACTCGCAATATCGTCGTATTTATCAACATCATATTCGATAACTAAAATGTCCTGTTTGCCCTTGTAATTATCTAATACTTCTTCTAAAATAGTTGTCGCTGTTTTACATGGATTACACCAAGTCGCATAAAATTTAAGTATTACAACTTTATCTTTACATTTTAAACTCGATAACATGTTCTTAATTTCAGTCCGGTTTTTACAGAAATATGTGCTATTATCATTATTTGAAATTCTCTCTATTATTCCCATTTATTTATAATAAAATAAAAAATTATTTGTTTTCAAACACTAACTTTGAAAAATCATCGATATCAATTTCTGGAAATGATACGTGTGATTCCCAGAAATATTTACAGAATGCCCATTTGTATTTAAGGTTATCGTTATAATTTTCCGGATATGTTTCTTTCAATTTATCACCTATTTTTTTGGTAATTAGAGAGAATCCATCCTCTGGAATAACATAACATAATTGGACAATTTCATCAACATATCGTATATCTGTTTCAATAAATGATGTTTCAAATATGGGAATATGCTTCCATAAATCCTCAATTAGAGGTGGATATGCGTAATTATATTTCCACATTGTATTTCTACAGGCTTCATTATAGTATAAATAACACCATTCTAAACCTTCAATATAATTCATACATATCTCTTTAACCTCATCTTTATTATTATAATTAATATTAAAGAGTCTTCTATAATAGCGTGATTTCCATTTATTATTGTCCTTAGTAGGTGAAATATATCTCTCATCGATTCTATTTTTGGTTGGTATTAGAGAGAATGAATACATCTGTTTTTCAATATAGGTATCTATTTTTTCCTCTAGTTGCTCATTCTTATCAGAAACATCTTTGTTTATTTGATTAAATTCTTTGTTTGATGGTTCAATTGAAATCTCTCTTTCTAGTCTTGATTTTTCCTCCTTTAACATATTGTTTGTTTGTTTTATAATTAATGATTCTTCTGAAATAGATAACATTTCCATTAGTTTTCTCAAATTCTTCCATATGATTTTATCGTGTTTAATAATAGTCGTCGAATCATTAAAGCATGTTTTATAATGATTAAATAAAACATCTATTCCATCATTTCTAATATTCAATGCTGGAAAATGTGGCATAAAGTCATTACCTAACATAAATGATATAAACATATAGTCTTGTATTTTGTCTAATTTTACATTTCTTGGGAGTGTCTCTAATGAATCAACTGATACCATCATCTCCAATATACAATTAGCTAGATGGTTAATACTCATAAACATAAGTTCATTTTCATCATATATATCGTCTAATTCATCTCCATATGAAGGCTTTTCTCTCAACAAGTATATTTGTTTGTTATATTTTAGATGATTTAATGAGAGCATTATCAAATCAGCATCTAACCCATAAACACATGTAATATCGTTACCATGATTATGATTACGTATATACTCAAATATCTTATGTTCGCCTTCACCTACTTCATCAGAACCACTAAAAATAATATTTGGTGTATTTTCTTGATTTATTTCATATTCTCTAAACATATATTTAAGTGTATCATTCAATGTGTTCATAAATATTGTTCCGGGTGTAATAGCAGTTTGGTCCCATTTAAACGATGATTTAGTCAGATAATCCTTCTTTTTATCTTCATCCTTTATTCCCTGTAAAAATCCGTCTTTTAACATATTTTCTACGCGGGATGTTAATGCGGATTTATATCTTCGTTGGCGTTGTTGTTCGATTTTAGCTAAAGGAACAACTCCATCAAATGATATAATAACATTTTTTCGGGGGGAAGTTTTAGAAATATATTCTAGTATTTTTTCAAATACTTTCATAATCAAATCTCTCTCAAATGATTCTTTATTAGTTGTTTCATCTATATCAATGCTCCTCAAAGAATCATATATTATAGAATTACTGTCAATATATAAATTATCAATCTTTGATATGGATTGACGTTTTTTAAAAATTCTATCGTATTTACTTATAATATGCTTAAAATAACTTGGTATTCCCATTGATATTATATAAATATTAGGTTTATATAGTTTTTGTTTAAGTTTTAAATATATAATAAAAAGAGTATAAAATCAACTATAATATAATTATATATCGTCATGAATCTCTCTGATTGGGAAAATTTTTCAAATGAAGAATATAACAATATAATTATATCTCATTGTAATTATACTAGAACACTACTACATAAAACCGCAACAGGGGTTAATAGAATACGCAAAATTGGGGTTCTAACGGCAGGAGAATATGATACTGCCATTAATAGAATTAATGGAATATATGAGAAATTGAACACATTATTAGATAGTCATATTAAAGGGGAATTGTCTAGGAAAGTCTCCGCAGAAACATATCGTGAATGTAGAGTAGGTTTAGTAAATATAATTAATAATTTTGGAACAGAAAACGTTATTGATGTAATCTCTCAATGTTGTAATAATAATTTAGTTCAGGATATTAAAGATAAATGTGATCTCATGTATAAAAATAAACTTGATCTTATTAATGATAATTCAATACCTATATTTTTTAAGAAGGTATCATGGGAGAATAATATGTTTCCCCCAATTATTTCACCAAACTCTATTGATAGAAATAAATCATTTTTCGATTCCCCAATACCATCAATAGACCCACTTAAATGTCAAGATATGGCACGTGATAGTAGGGATTTTATAACACGTGTTAATGGCATGAATATGTGTATCCATAACCACAATGCAAAATATTCATTAATTATTGCATGTGTATTTGAGAATTCTGAAACCAGATTTTCAACAAACGAATTCCTGAGTAAAAAGATAAAGGATATATTTGATAATAAACCCGATATATTATCGAATGATATTGCATTTGAAAAATTCGTGAGATGTCTCTCTATTAAGCAATTATGTATTCATTCAATTGATGAAATATATAAGATATTTTTTGGATATATAAACCAATGTAATCTTATAAAACAGAAACCACTCACACAAGTTGTTAAGGAATTCACAAATTCTGAGGCGTATAATCAAAGATTAACACTTATCCAGCTGTTATTAAAACATAATGAACCTGAATATTGTCATATTGCGTATCTATTATATGATTTGCTTTCACAGGAAAGTAATGGAAAAATTGATAATACATATCAGAATATGATTTATGAATCATTGCCATATGAAATTAAATCATGTTTTAAGAGAGCTATGATGACTACAATAGATTACACCCAACGTCTTGTAAACTCTGATAATGTTAAAGTTCCATTAGATAAAAGAATTTGTTTAATGAAGGCGTCAGATTCTGTTAAGGAGAAAGCTATGGAGAAATTTAAAGAAGTAAAATCTCGAAGCGAGGAAACTGGTATGAAAGCAAAGAATTATTTAGATGGACTATTGAAGATTCCATTTGGTATATTTAAAGAGGAACCTATTTTGAAAGTTGTGAAGGATTGTGTGGGAGATTTTAATATACTATTGAGTGAATTTAATCTACATGAGAAGTATAATATTGTCAAAAAAGAGAGATATTCAACGTTAGAAATGAATAAATATTTACCACAAATAAAAGATTCAATAGATAATATTTTAAATTTAAATATACCTAAATATCTTGAAGACTATTTTAATTCATTATACAAATACAAACTGGTAACAATAGGCGATATAACAAATTTATTTAATAAGAAATATAAGATTGAATATAAACATTTAAATATGAATTATACAAAAAAAGTATATGTAAAGGAATTACTCGCATATTTCGATTATTTAACATCATCTTATCCTGAAAGTGATCTAATTATGAAATATATTGCTACATTGAATTGTCCTAGTTCCCCACATGTTGAATCATACGAACTCTTAAAAGAAATTAAGATGATCGAAAATAAATGGTCCACAGTTCAAAAAGGTATTCAAGATATGAAATCTGTATTAGATGATGCTGTGTATGGTCATGATGATGCAAAACGCCAAATAGAGAGAATTGTTGGTCAATGGATGTCAGGAGAACAACAAGGGTATTGTTTCGGTTTTGAAGGACCACCAGGTGTTGGAAAAACATCTATTGCGAAGAAAGGTCTTGCAAAATGCCTTGTTGATGAGAATAATAAACCCCGTCCATTCGGATTCGTAGCAGTTGGAGGCTCATCAAATGGTAGCACATTAGAAGGACATAATTATACATATGTTGGTTCTTCATGGGGTCAGATCGTGGAAATATTAATGAATAGTAAATGCATGAATCCGATTATTTTTATTGATGAACTAGATAAAATATCTAGAACTGAACATGGTAAGGAGATGATTGGTATACTTACACATTTAGTTGATAGAACACAAAATGATTCATTTAACGATAAGTATTTTAAAGGTATTGATATTGATCTATCAAAAGCGTTATTTATATTTTCATATAATGACGCATCAAAGATTGATCGTATTCTTCTTGATAGAATACATCGTATTAAATTTGATAATCTCTCTGTTGAAGAAAAAATAATTGTTGTAAATAAGCACATACTTCCAGAATATTTTGAACAAATGAACCTTATAGATATGATAAAAATAGATAACGATGTTATTCGGTATATTATAGAACAATATACTTTAGAGGCTGGAGTTAGAAAATTAAAGGAAATATTATTTGAAATAATAAGCGAAATAAATTTGGAATTATTAGATAAGAATAACATTGATATTCATAAGGAGATTCCAATCATTCTAACAATTGATATGATTAAAAACACTTATCTTAAAAAGAGAAATCCTATAACGGAAAAGAAGATTAATAGTGATTCCAAAGTTGGTATAATTAATGGATTATGGGCAAACGCATACGGAAGAGGCGGAATAATACCTATTGAAGCGAATTATTTTCCGACGAATACATTCTTAGATATGAAACTTACCGGTATGCAGGGTGATGTTATGAAGGAAAGTATGAATGTTGCTAAAACGCTTGCGTATAGAATGACCAATGATGATCGTAAAAAATATCTTCTTTCAATATTTAATGATACAAAAATGCAAGGCTTACATATTCATTGTCCTGAAGGTGCTGTTCCAAAAGACGGTCCATCAGCTGGAACAGCCATTACGATAACTCTATTTAGTCTGTTTAATAATTTTAAAATTAAAAATAATATTGCAATAACAGGAGAGATTAATTTGCAGGGGTTTGTAACGGCAATTGGAGGTTTGGATTTAAAAATACTGGGTGGTATTAAGGCAGGAGTAACTGAATTTATATTTCCGAAAAGTAATAGCGATGATTTCGATAAATTCATGGATAAATATGGATCAATACCGTCAGTAGACAACATTTCATTCCATATGGTAGAACATATTGATGAAGTAATTGAAATGGTATTTGTATAATTAATTATATCAGTATAATATATATTTAATTATGGCGATGACTTTAACAGGTAAAAATCTTTTTTTATTTCTCTCATATATATCCCCTTTCTTATTGGCATTTACATTCATATTTATAGGATTTATAAATTCTGAACCTTTGAAACCATTGATTTATCTTGGTGCATTATTATCGACAATGGCATTGGTAGTATTCTTTCTCAAATTTGACAATACAAATAAACCTTCTATGAACCCAATGTGTGGAATATTTAAATTCATGGATGATGAGTATTATCGTCCAACAATCTCATCATATTTCATAACATTTACATTATTTTATTCGCTAATACCCATGATATTTTCGGGAAATGCTAACTATTATTTAATAGCATTAATGTTGTTTTTATTGGTTGGTGATATAGTAACAAAATTCAGTTTTGGATGTGTCAATTTAACCGGTATATTTTTAGCTATAATAACAGCTGTTTTATTGGGTTCAATGACAAGTTATTCTATAATGAGTATGAATGAAGATCTAATATTTTTTGGAGAGAATTCGAGCAATAAGGTATCATGTGGAAGACCAAGTTCAAAAACCTTTAAATGTAGTGTCTATAAAAATGGTCAACTTCTTAAAACACTTTAATTATTTAAATATGGTTGTGCTATTATTTTGCATGAAACTTTCTAAATTTTTTAGAATTATCTTTCTCTGAAATGAATCAGAAAATCCACGGTTTAATAAACTATTTTGACCATATTTATCTTTAAAATATGAAAATATATTATTTATATTTCCATTTTTATACATATCATAATCTTTAAATTTACCTTTATATAATCTATTATTAACACTATCATGAAAGTTAAAGAAATATTTCTTTAAGTCCTCTTTATTAGATATTGAATTTAATTGATGTGATTTTAAATACTGTTTAGCATGAACAGTGCAATCAGGACAAGGAAGATTGTAACATATTCCTTGTATAAAACTCAATATTATTGATTTATTTTTTAAGAAAAAATCCGCATTTACTTTTTCGGAAAAACAATGAAAAAAATACCATGTTGGGGTTCCCCATGTTTTTGACATATTCAAGTATATAAATTATATAAAGATATTTAATTTAGATATTTATATGAATGAATTCTATGAATTATTAAATAAATCTCTAAACACTAATAAAAATCATACAATATCTAATAGTATATGTCTTATAAGTAGAGAACCCTTGGAACAATTTCCGGTTATTTTAGAATGTGGTCATAAATTTAACTATTTACATATTTATAATTATATTAAATCTTCGCGCTTTATTAAAAATGTTTTTGAGACGCAACCTATGAACAAATACCAGGTTAAATGTCCATATTGTAGAAATATTCAGAATTCATTGATTCCACCACATCATAATTACGATGCAATTAAGTTTATAAATCTACCTATTAAAAAATGTATGAAAATGGATTATTGTCGTCATATAAATGGAAATGGTAAAGAATGTAATAATGCATGTATGCATAAACTATGTGTAAATCATTCCAATAATAATAGATATTCTAATATAATGAATCTATTATTTATACACTATAATGAGCTTAAATGTCTTGATAATGACTCTGTTATACAAGAATATATAGAAAAATATGAATGTTTATTGAGAGATGAATATATTATAAATCAGGAGTTACAAGGATGTAATTATATATATAAAAAGGGTAAAAATTCAGGTAATAAATGTAATAAAAAGACGTTTCAATTATGGTCAAATAGATGTAAATCTCATCTCGATTCATCTATTATTTTGGATGAAAAAGATAACATTATAGAGAGAATTAAAGGTTATTTTAACGCAACATATTAAATCATTTCATAAAACATTTAAATAATATGGTCTAATATATAATATATGAATAAAGAGATTTTGATTGACAATATTAAAGAATGGATTAATATTGATAATGAACTTAAAGAGCTACAAAAAGCCGCCAAGGAAAGGAGAAAACGAAAAAAAGAATTAACGGACTCTCTTGTTAATGTGATGAAGGATAACGAAATAGATTGTTTTGATGTTAATGATGGAAAATTAATTTTTACACAGAATAAAGTTAAGAAAAGTTTAACTAAGAAATCACTACTTTTAGGGTTACAAACCTACTATAAAGATAATCCTAAACTTGGAAATGATGTAACAGATTTTTTATTAAGTTCACGTGAAGAAACTGTTAAAGAAACAATTAAACGCAAAATACATAAATAAAAAGGATATATATAATATAATGGAACCCAATAGTAAAAATAAAGAATTTTTAAGAGAGAATGTTAAGAAAATAATTAGAAAGAAACCGAAAAAACTTGGCAGATTTGTAATAGTAGATGATTTGTCATCAGCAAAAACAACGCAACCTCCTCCACCATCGTCACCTATAGTTCCATCTGTAATATCATCTAAACAACCCAGTCTTCTTACTGTTCCATCTGTAATATCATCTAAACAACCCAGTCTTCTTACTGTTCCATCTGTAACATCTAAACAACCTAGTCTTCCTATTGTTCCATCTGTAATATCATCTAAACCACCTAGTCTTCCTACTGCTCCGTCTGTAACATCTAAACAACCTAGTCTTCCTATTGTTCCATCTGTAATATCATCTAAACCAAAAATAGCACCGTTATCTGTTCCATCATTAAAAGTTCCATCAAGACCGAAAAATATCCCTTTTATTGAAGGCATATCATCATCGATAAAATCAGAAAATACATTTGTAGAAGACCAGAAATTTGACGTTATTGATATGGATTCATTTCAACAAATCACAAGCATTAATTCATCGTCTGAAGATTATGAATATACAAATGCTAACACAATATATAATCCAGATTTAAATACTAATTTCGACGATATAGATACTATTATCGATAAAACTAAACCTTGTATTATTCATAATATGTGTTATAAGATAAATTTTGATATAATAAAACCATATCTAATGTTTTATTTATTTAAATACCCAAAATCAGACCGTTCATCCAATGATATGTTAGTTTTCCCATTTGAAAATTATAAAAATAAACCAGATAACAATGTATTAAAACAATCATCTCAGTTAAATGGAAAGATATTTTCGAGAGAATATAGACCACATATTAGTAAAGAACCTAGGGGATATATTTTTAATAAACCATTAAATTTGATTTTTATACTATATGAATATGACCATAAACAGAGTATATCTGTAAATAAATTAGAACGAAAAACACAATTCTGGTGGACACTAATAGATGAAATTGTTAATCATAAAAAAGTTACCAATTTTCCAATAAATAACTCAGTGTATAATACCTTTATAGATAATCCATCTCTCTTATATTTATATAATAGAGGAGAGATTATAGAGATACCAAGTGTTGGATATCATGGAACATACTATGAAATTATGAAGAATATCGTGAAAACAGGTCTCCGTAATTCAACGTTAAATCCAATGATGGGACCATATTATTATTTTGGAACGTTTAGAAAAGCCGTCCGTTATGCAGGGTGGACATCAACCTATAAACCTAGAATGATGGATGGTAAATTTATAGCAGAAAAGGATGGTTTATATGAAAAAGGTGGTCTTATACGGTTTGCTATGTTTTTAGGTAAAATGAAGGCGTTTTTAAACCATAAAAGTGACCCATTAGATAAAAGTTCTCGATATTTTAATCGGATTAAAGATTCATCTAAAAAATTCTATGAGGATATGGTATTACGCCTTCATGACCATGATGGTAAGTGGGCAACAGAGGGAATATATGATAGTGTATATATAGGTAAGGCAACATTAGATAATGGAAAATTATTTATCAAAAATCCGGAATTTGTAGTGAAATCAAGCAATCAATTTGAGATGATTTCGTATCACCAGCTTGATAAAAATACATTAGTTGTTGATAAATCAAAGGATGAATTTAGATGGGACCCTAATTATAATAACTATAATATATATTAATGGACGACCATAAATCATATCATGTATTTTTTGATACAATGTCATATATATCATCATCTGATAGTGACGAGGATATAGATAGTTTAATATTGTCATCGAAAAATTGTAAGAAACCAGTATATAGTTTTTGTTGTATCTGTGGGAAAACTCCAGATATGCATTCATTAAATCGCCATAAATTCATTTTAGCAATTCAAGAATATAAATGTAAAAAATGTGGGGAATTTTATTTTAAACACACACATGAAAAGAAGAGTTGTTTATTCTCTCCATACAAATATATATAATCTAGTTTAATAGTATAAATGATAGATACTATTAAAAATACATTTGGTGAATACACTCGATTTGTAACTATATTAGCGATATTTTTATTGCTTGATGTAATATTACCTCTATTATTCAATATAATGGGAATCCCAATGAACTATTTTATGGTATATCTATTTTGGTTTAATGTGTTACTAGTTATGTATTTTATATTACCTAGCAAATCAGGGAATATATTCATGTAAAATGAAATTCCTTTAAGTTACTTTACATTATATTATTAAAAATTGATATAAAAATATAATGATAAGTCTAATCAATATAAAGAACATCAATAATGGAGAAACGAATTTCACTCAAAATCGAGAATTATTACAATGATTTCAAATTAAGTATGATTAATATAGTCGAATCACAATGTGATGACCAGACTAAAAATATTCTAACAAATTATATTAATAATTATGATAAATTTAATTTGACAAAAGAAGACTTTTCAAAGAGAAAACGCGTGAAAAACGTTGTTCCATTTTACGACAGGTGTTGTGCAAAACGCGCTAATCACGACAGATGCACACGGCGAAGAAAAGACGATTCTACATTTTGTGGAACCCATATTAAGGGTCAGCCTCACGGTATTATTGATAGTAATGCAGAGGATAATACAATAGCGAAATTTAAAAGGATTACAGTAAGACAACAGGATATTAAGGGTATTGTTTATTATATTGATGATGAACATAATGTTTACAATCCAAATGACATTGTTAATGGTGATACACCAAGAGTAATTGCGAAATATATTACACTAGAAGATGGTGGTTATAGTATTCCAGAATTCAGTATTTAATTATATGAAAAAACCTAAGATATTTCTTTTGCCCTGATTTCGTATAACCGTTTGATTTACGTATTGGAACCATATTGTAATTAATTGTTTTTAGTATCTGTCTTAATAAATTTAACAATGGAAATTGTTGTTTTTTAATGGAATTTTTATGTAAACATGTCATTGATGTTGAACTAAATATTTTTCGCAATAATACTATATCTTCTTGTAAATCATTTAAAATCTTATTATCTAATAAACAATCTCTCAATAATATTATATCATTTAACTGATTAAAGTTATCTATTGTAATATTACTACATTTATTCAAGACTTTATTTACGAATTTTAAAATGATTACATCCATATAATATCATTCTAAAAAAGTGTCGATATTTAACCGCCAAATTATGAGTTTAATATTCCTAATAATTCTATTTTATATATGTATTATGGACTATATTCTATTTATATTTATATTTTCTACAATATTATTTTTCTATATACATATATTCTATCATCTCAAAATAAGTAAAGATTTAGAAGTATATAGTGTTGTAAATCCAACCAAATTGAAATTAGAAGAAATATGCGAAATAAGGCAACCAGTTATATTTACTTTAGATGAACCAATTTTACAACACCTTGATATAGATTTTATACAACAAAGATATGGGGCGTTCGATATAAATATTCAAAGTTACGATAAAACCGACTCTAACAAAATAGAATATACTGATAATATACCTGTTATATTTGACGAAGCGTTAGAATTTCTAAAATTAGATGATAACAAGGGTTATATTTCAAATAATAATAACGATTTTTTGAAAGAAACAACTTTATTAAAAGAGTTCAAGAAAAACGATTATTTTTTAAGACCCCAAATGGTATCCGTATGCGACTATGATTTGATTATTGGTTCAAAAGATAGTATAACTAAAACCGTATATGAAGTTAATTATAGAAATTATTTTATGTGTTTAGATGGAAATGTTACCATAAGAGTTGTTAGTCCTATGTATAAAAAATATATGAATCATTTGGATAATTATTCTGATATGGAGTTCTATTCACCATATAATATATGGAATATTCAATCACAATTTAAAGGTGACTTTAATAAGATTAAGACTATGGATATAATTTTAAATAAAGGTGACGTCGTTTATATTCCAGCATATTGGTATTATTCCATTAACTTTAATAATCTCTCTTGTTTATCCGTTTTTAAATATAGAACATATATGAATACACTCGCTATCACACCAGAATTAACAAGATATTTCTTACAAAATCTCAATATTAAGAGAAAAACATTTGATATTTATGATACTACTTAAAATTGATTTTTCACACTTATATCATGGTAATATAACAACAATATTACTATGTCATTACTCAAATTCAAATCTATAAACAGAAAATACGATGATGATTCTTCGTGGAATCTATACGATAATAATAAACAGGTTTATGTTGATAAGGAGGAATATGATGTCTCACCAACGAGAGATAAATTGTTCAATCAAGATACTATTGTTGTAAACGATAAGAATGAATTCGTCAAAATTATTCATTCATGTAACAGAATAGAAAGAACAATGCCAGCAATTCTCTCATTTAATAAAATGTATGGAAAAACAAGCAATAACAAATATTATTTTAGAGCAACACCCGACGATATCCGTGTTCCAGAATTTCTTGTCCCATATAAATTAAAAAAAAGTGAATTTCTCAAAAAGGTTAAGAGCAGATATGTAGTTATTAGATATGTTAATTGGAATGAAAAACATCCTATTGGACAAATTATTAGCTCAATAGGTGATGTGGAGATTCTTCCACATTTCTATGAATACATGTTATATTGTAAAAGTCTCAATACATCTCTCCAACAATTTACTCAAAATACTATGTTGTTTCTCAAAAAAACTAATGAAAAAAGACATATTAGAGAGATTATTGATAATCCAAATTATAACATTGAAACACGCGGGGATGAGTGGAATATTATATGTATAGACCCAAAGATGAGTAAAGATTTTGATGACGGATTTAGCGTTAATAAAACAATTTATAATGAAAAGAATGCGACACTTCTTAGTATATATATATCTAATGTTCCAATCTGGTTAGATTCAATGAATTTATGGGATTCATTCAGCGAGAGAATTTCAACTATTTATTTACCAGATAGAAAAAGACCTATGTTACCAAGCATTTTATCTGATAAATTATGTAGTCTACAATCAGGTAAGACACGAATCGCTATTGTTCTTGATATTTATATCAATTCTGAAAACACAATAGTCCATCATGAATATAAAAATGTTGCCATTAGTATTTCAAATAATTATGATTATGATGATACCAAAGGGTTATTAAACGATAAAACCTACACAAATGCGTTTAATTTAATCTCTCATTTGAATCATTACTCTAGATATAAACACGTTGATAAAATAATAGATAGTCACGATATTGTCGCATATCTAATGGTATTAATGAATTATATATCAGCAACAGATTTGCGAGATAATAAAGCCGGAATATTCAGAACCATTAAGTTGAAAGAGTCGCATAAAAAAATACCAAGTGAAATCCCCACTAATATTAAACAATTCCTTACAGGTTGGAATAGTAGTGGTGGAAAATATGTTAAGTTTAGTGAATATGATTCACATGATATGTTAAATCTTGACGCATATGTTCATATTACATCTCCTATTAGAAGAATAGTTGATATATTAAATATAATGACTATTATGAAAGTGAAAAATTTAAATACTTTTCAAGATGATTCAGGCGCACAACGGTTTCTAGATAAATGGACGTCCCCTGAAAAATTTGAATATATAAACGTATCCATGCGTTCAATTCGACGACTTCAGAATAAATGCGAGATTTTGGAAAAATGTCATACACAACCAGAGTTATTAAACAAAACATTTACAGGATTTTGTTTTGATAAGCTTAAACGGGCAGATGGATTTTATCAATACGTTGTATATTTACCGGAATTAAAGATGATTAACAAATTTACAGATAATATAGATATAGATAATTACTCAGAGAGAGATTTTCAACTGTTCTTATTTAAAGACGAGGCATCGTTTAAACAGAAAATCAAGATGAATATTGTTGTATAAATATCATTTAAATATATTTTTTTAAACTTAAGTATTATATAAAGACTCATTATGTCATCATTTACACATATTTGCTCACAATATATATCTGATAAATATCGAAATATATTGACTGACAAAAATACGAAAAAAACCATTCATGGTTATGGATTATCCATTGATAATTTTGAAATAGGTATTGAATTTCATGATTTATCTGTATCTCTCTCTGAACTTAAAAATAAATCATCCGCGATTGATATCGATTGGGTGTTTAACGTTGAAAATCAATTTATACGTCATATAGATGTTGGTAATTATATAATTTGTGAAGTTCCCAATAATGATTGGTATGATTCTTTAGACCAAATTGAAGGTAATATATTTTTATATACTGGATTTAAAGAGTATATATGGCTACAATATAGAGATGTATATACCATTGAAATTAGTGGAGAGAATAAAAAGGTCTGGATAGGAGAACCTTGTTTAATTCAGGATATATTAGAAAATACTTGTTTGGGTAATATCGTGAATAATAAATATATACATGATTTAATATATTTAAATAGCGATAATCTTATCCCACATCATAAAATTATTAATGCGAGATGCACAAATTCAATGTATATATTAGATGACTTACATAGAGAATACGTATTATCCTGTGAATTATGTAAAAACAAAAATCTCTCTATTAAATCCGTTGCTGGAAGCGGAAAAACAACAACATTGCTCAATTTAGCAGAGAATAATAAAGATAAGAAGGTTTTATATCTCGCTTTTAATAAAAAGTTAATTGAGGATATTAATGTGAAAATTAAAGAGAGAAAAATACATAATATGGTAACAAAAACATTTGATGCATTGATTTTTAGGTCATATTGTTGGAAACATTTTCATAAACCCGATATTATTGATATTAACGGGAGAAACATAGGGTTCTATGTTGAGGAGTGTAAATTTATGCCATATAATAGAAGGAATATATATGTAGAGAGATTGATTGATTTTTGTAATGACATACATACTAATGATATAGATGAATATTGTATGGATAATTTCGGGGAAATTAAACCCATCTTAAAAACTATTTGGAATAAAGTATTAAATAACGAGATTATAACACATTATACTAATAGAAAATTAGCGCATATACAAAGTTGGTTAAATCCATATGTTGACTCTAGTTATGACCTAATTATGATTGATGAGACTCAGGATTTTGATTTGATTATGTTAGAGATATTATTGAGAGATACAAATTTGCCAAGAATATTCGTCGGAGATACAAAACAGGCGATTTATCAGTTTAGAGGTTGTATTAATGCGTTCGATTTATTGCCAGAAAAAGATACTACTCATGTGGAATTTTATTCGACATTTAGAGTAGGTAATCCGGCGTGTCAAGAAATTAGAAATAGCTATCCTGATTGTTGGATGATTTCAAAATCCAAAAACGTCACACATATAACAGATACAATGGATAATAGCTTCAAATATACATACCTGTTTAGGACATGGAAGAAATTACTACAAACAGCTGAGAATACACCCAATATTTTTATTTATAATTTTAAATCAAAAGAGAATTATATTACTAATATGTATAAAAAAATAATTAATAGTAATAAGAAAGTATTGCACATTACCGACGGTGGGGATGATGATGACCTACCAATGTTTTTAAAAACACTTACCCCTGAGAGATTACAAAAAATGATTAAGAATATAAACCTAAATATTGTTCCAGCTGAAGAAGCGAAAGTTCATTTTTTTACTACTCATTCATATAAGGGATTAGAAAATAACAATATTAGGATTGCAAATGATATAGATATTGAAAAACATCCAAATATCCATTATGTTGCCATAACTAGAGGTAAAAAGACAATTGTTATTGACAAATAACTCCTAATTTCTCACATTTAATACATTCCATCTTAATATTGTTTATTATTTTATAGTCATTATTATGTTTAATATTAAAATACTCTTTGTAGCACGATTTACATGTGAAATATTCGCATATTTTACAGGTTAGCCCCTCTTTAATATTTACATCATCAAGACATATAGGACATTCTTTTATAGTCGACATTTATCATATATAAATACTAAATTATCTTCATTTTAACTTGTCATTATGATTATTTATTATAAAAATTGAAACAACTAAATATAGTTATTATACAGCAACTTAAACTAACAATGGATGATATTACTATGATGAAATTCCCTACAAGGGAGGAGATGAGTGCTGAAAATAGGGCGTGTATTGAAAGATTGAAACAAGACCCTGAGGAAGAAATGTATATTGGATGGCATATGAAGCATATGAATTCATCGAGGTTTTTCAGTCTTTGGAATAAACTTCAAGAATACCCTGATGAAATAATTACAGAATGTATTAATGATGATAATAAGTTTAAACCTGTGGTTGATTCACAAAATTGGATGCTAATGAGTCGTCAATGTAATTTTAATGATGAAAAATTCATGAAACATTTTTCGAATAGAATTGTGGATAGTTTTGCGAAACAATACAATCCATCATATAACTTTTGGAAATACAACAAATAAGATATAATATCTATTATCACTTGTAATTAAATAAAATTTTCTTTTTATATATAAATGACTACCCGTAAGATACCAAAGAAATATATCCCATCATCTCTCTCTTCCAAAGATAAAAAGAAGATAAAAAGAGAGATTGAAAAATCTAGAAAGCTATATAAGAAAGGAAAATATCATAAAAGAAAACATGCTAAAACATTCAAATCTAAGGTTTCACCACATATAAAGCGCGCTAGGAAAATATATAAACTGGAAAATATCACTCCAAATAAATCTCTCTCTAAAAAATCTGGTTGTTCTTTAAAAACATTAAAAGATATAAAATCACGTGGAATGGGTGCGTATTATTCATCAGGTTCAAGACCAAATCAATCGGCACAATCGTGGGGATTAGCTAGATTAGCAAGTTCTATAACTGGTGGTAAAGCATCCAAAAGCGACTTTGATTTAATAAAATGTGGCTGTAATAAAAATAAACCTGCTTACAAAATGGCTATTAAGCCAGATAAAAATTGAATATAAATAGTTTAAATATATATTTATAAACATACTAACAATGCAGAACATTACTTACGATTTTGAGCTAGACATTTTTCAAAAGGATGCTATTAAAGGTTTAGATGACGGAAAACATGTGTTAATTACAGCGCATACTGGTAGTGGTAAAACACTTCCTGCTGAATATGCTATTCAAAAGTTTTGTCAAGCAGGTAAAAAAGTGATTTATACAGGACCTGTTAAATCTCTCTCAAATCAAAAATTTCATGACTTTAGTAATAAATTTCCGTCTATATCTTTCGGTATTATGACTGGAGATATCAAATTCAATCCAGAGGCTGATTGTGTAATTATGACAACTGAAATTTTGCGAAATGCGCTATATAACGAAGATTCTTTACATGAATTAGCATTTGAATTAGATATTAATCAAGTAGCATGTGTTATTTTTGATGAAGTGCATTATATTAACGATGAACATAGAGGGAAAGTATGGGAAGAAAGTATTATGAAAATGCCAGAACATATCCAAATGTTAATGTTATCAGCTACTATTGATAAGGAAAAGGATTTCGCATCATGGATTTCTAAAATGAAGAATAAAGATGTTGTTATTGCGAGCACTAAAACAAGAGTTGTTCCATTAAAACATTATATGTATTATATTACAAATACAGGATTTGACAAACAACTTTCGAGGAAGCCATCTCTCAATGATGTGGATTTAAAACAATTACATTCATCAATTCATGGTAATTTTAAACTAATTGACAGTGACATTTCCATTTATAATTCAGTGCGAAAAATAGACGATTATATTCAAAAAAACCGTTTAAGTATTTCAAAAAAACACGTGTTAAATAGTGTTGTTAAAAAACTGTTTGATATGAATATGACCCCTGCAATTTGTTTTGTATTCTCTCGGAAAAATGTGGAATATTACGCATCTCTTATTGAAATGTCATTATTTAATGAAGATGAATCACATTATCCTTCTATTGTTGAAAAAGAATGCCGTAAAATTTTGATGAAATTCCCCAATTATATGGAATATTTAGGTTTGAACGAGTATCAAACTATTATTGACCTTCTTAAAAAAGGTATTGCTATACATCACTCAGGTATTTTACCTGTTTTAAGAGAGATGATTGAGTTATTATTTACTAAAGGCTTCATTAAGTTACTATTTGCGACTGAAACATTCTCAGTAGGAATAAATATGCCAACAAAAACTGTATTATTTACGGGATTGAGTAAATTTTCAGGGTCTTCATTTAGAAATATTTATCCACATGAATATACACAGATGGCTGGTAGAGCAGGTAGAAGAGGTCTTGATAAAATTGGACATGTTATTCATTTAAATAATATGTTTACTTTACCAGAAAAGAGTGAATATAAGACAATTATGTCAGGTAAATCCCAAGCACTTGTTTCTAAACTGAATATTACACCAAAATTAGCATTGAAATTATTCGAGAATATCGAGACAACAATGGAATCTGAATTCATGAAATCAAGTCTGAATTATTTTCAAATCAAAAAATTAATTCATTCATTAGTTATTATGAATGATGAACTTAGTAAAGAAATTATTACGATTACTTCGACATTCCATAACCATTCCATAGATATCAATAGAATGTATGAATACTGCAAAAAGGAATCATGTATTCAATATGCTAATAACAAAAAACGACGTGTTATCGAGAGAGAATTAACTGCTATTAAAGATGAATATCCAAAAACATTTGATAAATTTATTAAATTATATCGTAAATATAATGAAAATGCTGAACGCATTGACGATAATAAGGTTAGAATAGAGAGATTGTATAATACAATTGACGATGATATGAAAATAATGTTTACTATTTTATCCGAACATGGATTAATAAACGATAAATATAAGCTAACAACAAAGGGTATTATTGCTAGTAATATGAATGAAGTAAATGGTCTATTATTTGCTGAAGTTATTGAAGGTGGATTGATCGATAATATACAATCTAGTGATTTAATCGCTATTTTGGCATCTTTTGCGAATGTTAAATATGAAGGTGAAAGTGATATCGATATCTCATTGATAGATAGATTTAATATCTTACCTATTTTGAAATCAAGATGTGAGTATTATTATGATTTGTTTATAAAGAAAGGATTATATGTTGATGAAAATGATTATACAATGAATTCGTCTATTTCCGCAATGGTAATGAACTGGGCAAATATATGTGATGAACAACAATCACTGTTAATTATTCACGAATGTCATGAGAAAGGAATATTTATTGGCGAATTTGTTAAAGCGTTATTAAAGATTGTTAATATTGCTAATGAATTGCGAAATGTTGCGAAACTTATACATAATACAAAACTTGAACATATTTGTAGTGAAATACCTGAGAAACTACTTAAGTTTGTTGCGACAAATCAATCTCTCTATGTATAAAATATTTGTATGATAAAATTGATAAATATTTATTTTTTATATATATTTATCAAATAGTTCAAAAATGGGAATCAATAATAGCAAACAATTAGAATCAATAAATTCAGCATGTGTTAATAAATATAAGAATAATTTATCTATGACAGATGACGGACTAACTATCGCCGTTGGATATAACGATAATAATGGTAGAGTGAAATTTTCCAAATTTATAGATAATAAATGGCAACGATATTGTGACGATATAATTTGTCCAGAAAAGCATTTTAATTTTGGTATTCATGTTAAACTTTCTAATGATGGAAAAACTATTGGCATAACATCACAATATTTTACACAAATAGATTCAAATATTAAAACATGTATTCATGTATACAAATACATCAATGATAATTGGCTTATAAGCAAAACATTTACAAATTATGATTTCGAATATTATGATGTATCTGTATTTGGATATTCATTTGATTTTAATAGATGTGGTAATATGTTGGTTATACTATCGGTAATATTTGTTAATAAAAAACATGGTTATAAGACTGTGGCTAAATTATTTCAATATAATGGTGTATGGAGGATTCATAATGCCATTAAACCAATTAATCTAAGGTTTTGTTATTCTAAAAAAATATATGGGTCATCTGTATCTATAAGTGGTGATGGGTCTCATATAGCATGTAGTGTTAGAAACACAGATAATACTATCATATTAGTATATGAATATAACAGTAAAGCAGATCGATGGGAAAATAAATTTAAAATAAATCATGACTATGTAAACAAAAGTATTTCATCACATATTGTTAGTTTGAACAACGATGGTAATATATTATCAACTGAATATATATGTGATTATAAAAACAAGGAATCTTCCCATATATTCATATATGATTATGATGGAACAACATACAATAAAATCCAACATAATGTTTCTAATGATTCATGTAATATCGAAAATGGATTATCCTCAGTATTATCAAGTGATGGAAAAATTATTGCAGTTTGTAAAAAATATACAGATAATGTTAAAGTATGGAAGAAAGAGAATAATATTTGGAATGAACTATCGAATATATATGGTATGAATAATATTAATGAAACAATGACGCATTGTGACGATAATACATCAATAACAATTAAAAAACATAATCAAAAGGAAATTATGTTTGTTAAAACTGATGGCAAATGGGTTTTAAATTCAAATAGACCTATGATTAGTATTTCGGATATAAATACAATTATGTTATCTCGTGAATTGTGAAATAATTGCATTGAAAATACCAACACTGATTGATGAACAATCCCGAATCATTCCTTTAAATGTTTCAACATCTGCTTCAGGACTATCTCTATGTTCATCTTTTAATACAACTCTCAATACACTATATTTATCGTGAGGATGAAACTTCTTAAAACCAACATATTCAGCGATATCTTCATCCATATAATATTTTTTAAACATCACATATTCAATTGATTTTCCAACACTATATTCAACATCATACATTTTAACATCAAGTCCACTCATTAATGTTTCAGATGCATTAATTGGATATTTCTCTCCACCAATGTTCTCAGATAATTTATTAATACGTTCAATCATACTATTACATGCTTTAACAACTAATTCATTAGTAGAATAAACACCTACTGTTTCGATCTTGAAATCAAAAGCATTATCTTTATATACACGCTTTGCGTCATGATTATACCAATTTTCTTTTTCGTCCATGATTTCTTCAGAACTTAATCCGGAATCCTTTAGTTCTTTTTCTTTAGTTTTCCATATTTCTTTTTGTTTTACAGGGTCTCCAGTCATTCCATACGCACATGTTGATGCAACATTAAAACAGCCATCTTCCTTCGCATTTCCAATTGTGAATTTACCTGTAAGTTTAATCTTCTCTCCGCTTGCGTCGACGCTTAGAGAAGGGCGTAGTCGTGTAATTAATATATATTCATTTGTAATCTTATTTTTAGGGAAAATCCTCTTTACTTCAGAACGGTCTAGATATTTGTCAGTCTCAATATTTTTAATCTTAAAGTGTTCAGTTGTAATATATTTCATTGTGGTAGAGTCATTTTCCTCATTCAATTCAACAAGATAATTCTCCAGATTTGCGGAATTAGGCATAATATGAATTGGAATACAACTTAATCGTTGTTTGATAATTTCGTTATTTAGTCTGGAAGTATTTTCAGTAATTTCAACCGTAGATTTTTCATATGGAGTTGTTCTAAATACAACGGTATCAATATCGGTAAGAATTGTTCTTCTTAGAGCATTAACAATACTAAGATCACAATTTTTAAGTGAAAATTCAAGTTCATCATTGTTCTGTTTGATATCGTGAATGCTAATATTCATTGTGGCTATTATATTTTGTTTATATTTATTTTTTTAAGTTTAAATCAATTTTGTTTAAAATACAAAACATATTCGTATAAATATTTAGAATTAGATATACCATATTATTAAATAATGAGTGCGATTTTATATTATAGTAATTCATGTAATCATTGTAAACGGATATTACAGGAAATATCTCGGTCTCATATTAAAGAAGGTGTCCATTTTATTTGTATTGATAAACGAATCACTAAAAATGGAAGCACCTATATAGTGTTAGAATCTCAAGAAATTTTCATGCCACCTAATATAGTCCGTGTTCCATCTCTCCTATTATTGTCAAGAGGAAACATAGTTATTGAGGGTGATGATGTATTAAGGCATATTACTGAGGGAAAAAAAGTAGAAAATACAATCTCAACTATGGGAAATGAGGAGCCAAGTGCATTTAGTTTAAATACCGGTAGTGCAGTTGTTAGTGATAACTATAGCTTTCTAGATTTGGATGATATGAGTGCAAAAGGTAATGCCGGAATACATCAAATGCATAATTATGTTCCTATAAACGGGGAAGATAATATAGAAACACCTCCTGACACTTATAAACCTAACACAATTTCAAATGATGGAAACTCATATGACGCACTACTTGCCCAAAGAGCTAACGATATACCAGATAAAAAACCTCGTATTCAATAATTTTATATATATATATAGCCCCAAATAACTTAAAGAGATTTAGAATATAAGTTATATATACATGTCTGTTTTAACCGCATTTAATAATCATTTACTGGAATTCTTACAAGATGTCGCAACTATTTTTCCAGAAGATAAGGACATAAAAAAAGCAAAATCCGCACTAGAAATGTTGAAAAAGGCTAACCCTAAGGCTATATTAACTATATGGAAAAGTCAGATTACTGATAAATATAGCACTAAAATAGAAGCAGGTGATATTGGATTCTTTCTTGATAAGGACTATGGTTCTGATTTACAACAGGCGTCTAGTTCATCCAAAATAATGGATGCTATTAATCGTTTGAGAGAGCCTATTAGAAATATGGGGGCTGATAATCAGAAAAAAACAATGGTATATATTCAGAATCTCACCAAATTGTCCAAATTATATTAAAAATATATATTTATTATTTTAATTTAAATAAATATACATAGAACTTACTATATGGATACTCAAAACCAATATGATGAATTTTCCAAAGTTATTGGCGAGTTTATTGTTGACTTGCTTGCAACATTTCCAGAATATAGACATACACTTCATCCAGGTATTATTTCTTGTTTAGAGAGAACCCAGTATTTAAAATTTATGAAATCTCTCGCAAGTAAGAATGAAGAAGAGGATCAAGAGGAAGGAGAGGATATCGGAGACGATTATGATGCGAAATTAGATGCGGAAATAGAATTAGAGGAAAAAAAGAAAGATAATGCATATGTATTTGAAACTGATGGTTTTAAGGAATTATTAGACCACTGTAAATGTGTTTATCCTCCTAGATTTTTCGATATTATTTATCAGAATAATGATATATTTACGGATAAAGAAATAGATACTACTTTCTTACCTAATATTAATTTTTCACAAATATGGGATAGTGATATAACAGATAAAACACGTGATATTATATGGAAATACCTACAAATGGTTCTATTAACTTGTGTTCCCGATGTTTCTGATGGGAAATCATTTGGGGATACTGCCAAATTATTTGAGGCAATAGATGAAGTTGAATTCAAAGGGAAATTAGAAGAAACTCTCAAATCAATGCAGAGTATGTTTGGAAATGATGATGATGAAGATACTGGTGAAAATGATAATGATGATCCTTCCGGTAATAAATTCAATATTCCAAACGCAGATGATATTCATAGTCATATAAATGAAATGTTAGGAGGAAAATTAGGGAAATTAGCCGGAGAAATAGCAGAAGAAACAGCTCAAGATTTGGGAATAGATTTTTCAAAAGAAACTGATCTACCTGGTGTTTTCAAGAAATTATTTAAAAATCCCGGAAAACTAATGTCTATGGTTAAAGGTATTGGGAGTAAATTAGAGGGTAAAATGAATTCTGGTGAACTTAGTCAAGCTGAATTAATGAAAGAAGCTAGTGAAATGATGAAGAAAATGAAGGACGTCCCAGGTATGGAAAATATGGATAAAATTCTTAAACAATTTGGTATTCCAACCGGAAAAGCTAATGCCTTTCAAGCGCATATGAATCAGAATGTTAAATCTAGCCAGACTAGAGAGAGAATGTTAAAGAAATTGGAGAAAAATAAAGAGAGAAAAATGAACTCATCAACAAATGAAATTATTTCTGATAAACCAACAAATGTATTTAGTAAGGATGAAAAACAAATTAAGAGTAGTATCAATGATAAACCTAACGGTAAAAAGAAAAAGAAAAATAAGAAAAAGAAAAATTTAAAATGATATTATAATATATCATGAACGATACATTCTGGATTAACAACCCTACTATTTTATTTAATAAAGAACAAATCTTTGATATTATACCTCGAGGAAATAACTCAATAGATGCTAATTTAAACGCTATGACGCGATTAATATTAATTATAAGCATTGTAGGATATATCTATAATCCAAGTCCAAGGATATTAATAAGCTTCTTTGTCAGTATTGTTGTAATAATACTATATCATAAATTTAAGCATAATGATAATGTTAACCATAAAAATCAAATACTTAAAGAAGGTTTTGATAACCCCGAATTTTATAAAGAAATTAAACAGGATTTCACCAATCCAACACCTCTAAATCCATTGATGAATGTTATGATACCTGAAATAAAATACAATCCTGATAGAAAAGAAGCAGCACCTGCATTCGTCCCCGAAGTTGAAAAAGAGATAAATGAAGCTTTTAAGTCAACACTTAATCCACGACTTTTTAAAGATTTAGGGGACAATATCGCATTTGAACAATCCATGAGGAATTTTTACACTATGCCAAATACAAGTGTTGTAAATGACCAAAAAGCTTTTGCCGAATTTTGTTATGGAAATATGAAATCATGTAAAGATGGTGATGTTATAGAATGTGATAAAAACAACTACAGATATACAAATCCATAAATAAAATATTTTATAATTATATATGGCAAGTTTATATAATTATACCTTTGATTCCTTATCACGTTTAGGAGATGATGTTTGTTATAATACTGAGAGACAAAAACAAAATAATGAATATGGGTCTTATAATGTAACCAACTTTTTCGCACAGAATTGCGGGATGGAGAAAACACTTGATTTCGCAACTAGTCAACCAAATGTTTTTGTTCAGGGTGGTTATGGAAATAGTGGCGCAGGTGGTTGCAATATTAATTCCGATTCTATGCTAAAAATTGGATCAGAACAGAATAAATCCAGATGCAGAATTAGTCTTTATTCTCGACCATTTACTACAGTCCCCTATTTAGGTAGAGGAAGAAGAGACCCTGTTCAAGAATCACGCATACAACAAGGTGACCATACAAATAACAAAAAAAGTTGCTCTTCAATATCTGAAATCTCTCATATTGATTATAGACATACACCAATGATACCTGGACTTAAGGCAACTATTACTAATCCAGTTCATTCTATTGAGGGTGTTGCTGCTGAGGGATGGATTAGAGGCGGATTACCAACACGTGAATTAATTAGAAAATAAATACTTAAAAGTATAACTCATACATTTTATATATTATGGATATATACAATGTGGAAACTATTATTGACTACAATATTACGGAAGACCAGACATTATTTAGAAAACAAATGTTAGGAGCATTCAATATTTCAATTGATAATTTCAATTTAATAGGCAAATATGTTGATAAATTATACAAGGATATTTTAGATAAAAAACATCTATTTACCGATGAAGATTATGAGACTTTCAATAAAATACTTATTAAGCTTTCATCTAGTTTTATGATTGAAGATAAAGATTTAGGGTTTATGGTGTTATTTTCATACGATAATTTCCATCTAACACATTCATTTTTAAAGCATTTAATTATAGATGGAACTGTAAATATCGATATTTTAAAACCTATTTTAGATGATGATTAAATATTTTAAATGTATATATTATATAATAATGGCATCTACACGTAATAAAAATTCGAAAGTTGATTATGATTTATTTAACAGACAAAATCAGGGAATTTTAGATAACAGGGTTTATAAGAGTCGACGATTTGCTGAATTAAATGCGATGCCTGGTTTTGGAATAAATGTAGGACATATGCCTAATACTCTATTATCAAATAATGCTATCGATGTTGAAAGTAGATTGTATGGAATAAATGCTACTAATTTAGTAACACCACAGAGAGATTTAACGGTTGAATCAAATACATTACCCACAATGAATTTCTTTGATAGACCTAAATTATTCTTACCTGAACCATTAGCAATTGAAAAAAGTCAACGTCCTATTAAACCGTTTTAATTATAAATTAATATATATTTTCTTATATATATTAGATGGCATTTACGAGATTTAATTATGATGAATCTAGAACTCGCAAATTATTACAAGAATCCACCGGTCCAGGAAGATATATTCTTAATAAACCCGGTGTTGGTGCAAATCCACATTATTTTGAAGACCCACATATTAGATTAACTGAATGGGGCGCAAATTTGCGCAAATCTAAAACTGGTTCAGCAATTGATATATCAAGTGATCTTCAGAATAGAACCCGCCGGTTAACAAAATATTGCACCCCAAAACAGTTTCCATTTAGCGGAGTTACAAAATCTACCGAAAATTATAAATCCTATGCAACTCAAAAATCATTTACTGATGAAACTAGAGCATCAGATCCTGCCTGGATGTATAGAGATTTAGAACAGACACGTTGGGAGTATCCTCTATTAAATCCTCAGGAAAATGTTTGTTTACCATTTCATAATAACTTAAGCACTCGAATTTTAGAGAAAGATTACTATAGACTTCCAAAATGTTAAAATACTTTCTAGGTATTAATGTTAATAATAATATCTAAATTAACATTATACAAATGGCAGAAATAGCAATACCACTAGCATTACTTGGAGGAATGTTTATTTTATCTAATAACGATAAATCCAAATCCAAATCTAAAAAAGAAGGATTCAATGTTAATAGAAATAACAAAGGACCTCGACAAGGAATGAGTTATAATCTTAAGGACCAAATGCAGGAGAATAATTTTCATATTAACGGAAAATCTAATCTAATTGACGACCCAGGATATTATCCATCATCTAAAAGCGCAATGGATAAGTATTTCGATAAAGATAAATTCGATTCATATACTGAAGGAAATACATCAAATGATACATATACTTCTATAGATGGAGATGAGCATAATTCGTCTGAATTAAAACACAATAATATGGTTCCATTCTTCGGCTCAAAAGTCCGACAAAGTGAAGACCGTAATATTAACGAAAGTCGTCTTGATAATATGAATGGAACCGGATCACAACAAATTAAAAAACAAGAAATGGCGCCATTATTTAAACCTCAAGATAATATTCAATGGGCTCATGGTGCACCAAATGTAAGTAACTTTATACAAAGTCGAATGAACCCTTCTCAAAACATGAGAAATGTTAAACCATTTGAGGAAATTCGTGTTGGACCTGGATTAAGCGCAGACGGAATATCCGGAAGTGGTGGATTTAACGCCGGAATGCAGGCCCGTGATAAATGGGCTCCCAAAACAGTTGATGAATTACGCACTAAGAATAATCCAAAAATATCTTATGGTGGTGTAATATTACCTGGTAAATCGGAAGTCACTAATCTAGGATCGATCGGGAAATTTGAGAAGAATCGTCCTGATACATATTTTCATAATGGACCAGAGAGATATATGACTACTACAGGTGTTGAGAAAGCACAAACAGTCCGTTCTAAACAGATTCTTCCCGTTGAAAACAGAGAATCAACATCTTCTTCATATTATGGAAATGGAAGCAAATCTGAGAGGGAGGCTAGTTATATTCCAGGAAGTTATACTCCGGCAAAGCGCGCCGTTTTAGAGTCAAATGACAAACATATGACAAATCTCCATTCTGGAAATAGACACGCCGATTATGGTATGGCTGGACATAAAGACACTATATTACCTAATAATCGCTCGTTAGATAGCAACCAACAGCCAGAATATGGTATTGTTTCATCTTTCGCTAAGGCTATTATGTCCCCAATTATGGATATATTAAGACCAACTAGAAAGGAGAATGTTGTTGGGAATATTAGAACGCATGGTAACGCAGGTAGAGATGGAATAAACGCAGCATATGTTTATAATCCAAATGATAAAGCTAAAACTACTATTAGAGAGATGACTGAGGGACGAAAACAGCATAATTTTGTTAATAATCAACAAGAATCAGGTGGATATGGATACATTGTTAATGAAAACCAGGCATATGACCAAAATAGAGATACTACTAATACAAAATATAATGGTAATCCAGGAAATACTAGCGGAACTGGGGCACACACCACCTATGATTCCGCATATAACGCAAATCTCATTGATAAGGCTCCAATTATTAAAGGAAGGGCTCCACAAGGAGGAAATGTTCGCGTATTTAACGGACAATCAAATACTAATATTCAAATTGATAAACAGGATTGTGACCGTAAAAATAACCGCATGTTTGTTCCTCAAAATATTTCAAAATCAGCCGCGTCAACATCTCATATAGGATCTTCAACAACCCGAACAGAATATGGAGAGAATATTAATACACAGAGAAACTCGTCTGATATATTAGATGCTTTCAATAGCAACCCCTTTACAAAACCATTAAATAGTGTTGCTTTTTAAATTATATCGATTAATAATAATATTAACTTAAAATATTACTATTATACTTATTAATGGATGATATATTAAAAGAACGCATAAACTGCTTTATTGAGTCAAATCAAATACCCAATATATTATTTCACAGCGAACATACTAGAAACAATATATCGATGATTGAATACCTTATAAAAGGTATTTATAAAAATAAAGAACGCATAAAGGAATCAACATTATATGTTAATTGTGCTTATGGAATCGGAATAAAGTTTATCCGTGACCAGATCAAGTTTTTCGCCAAAACCAATATTACCAGTCAAAATACGTGTGATTTTAAATCAGTTATACTATTACATGCGGAATTTTTAACTATTGATGCTCAATCAGCTTTGCGAAGATGTATAGAAGAATATTCACATAATACGCGATTTTTTATTACTGTTCATAATAAAGATAAACTTATTAAACCTATACTTTCAAGATTCTGCGATATTTATGTAAGTAATCTCTCTATTAAGAGAGATAAAAGGGGGAAACAATCCAGATTAATAAAGAAATATTTGCTCAACATTGATAATAGAGAAAACCTATTTGAGATAGCTGAAGATCTATATAATTCCGGTGTTTATTATAAAGACTTTTTTGGAGTTTTCGAGAAAATCATCGATAATACGGGATTATGTATGTCATTAATTGTATATATTAATAAAATACGGCACTATATTAAAAACGATAAATTATTATTGTTTAATATATTAAATATATACTCTATGCGTAATTCTATTGATTTAGAAAATATTTACCCATTTTAAACATGGACGATTTTAATTTATCAACACTTACTGAATCAAGAAACGAATATTGTGCCCTATTAATTACAAAATTAACCCCTTGTATCGTTCAAGGTATTTATTCTATTTTTAATGAATCATGTGATTTATGTATTCAGAATGATGAAGACGAGAAGTATTTAATGACATTCCAAAATCTATTAGGAAGAGTTACACGCTGGAATAAAGAGATTATTCAACTTGAAACTGAGAGAATTATAAAAGAAAGTAATTGCAATTATTTAGAGGATTTAATCACATGTGTTCATGTTACACAACTTAAAATACTTACCAATATTCGTGCAGGTTCTAAACAGAAAAAAATCACTATAGATATACCAAAAATAGATGAATTTATTCATAAGTGTTATATCCAATCCGCTCGTAAAGTATACAAAAGTGTTTTTCTTTTTGATAAATCCGCAATGCCTTTATCCAGACAGAAGAATCTAAGGGAACTTGAAACCATTATAAAGGAGTGTATTCTCTCTACTTTGAGAGAAAATATGCCAATTGAGGATATATTGAAAGCATATCTTGAGGAAGGTGACGAGGTATGTGTTGATGAGGAGAAAACAGAAGTTAATGAGGTTGAAGAGGAGGTGGAAGACGATAAAAAGGATGAAAATATTGTTGTGGATAAGCCAGATGAATTACCAAATACTAATGTTAAAGGTGAATCTCTCAAATTTAATAATACAGATGTTGTTTTAAATTTCGATGATAATGCATCTACTAATTCAGTATTGAGTGTTGAACAAGAAAATAAAAGCGCACCTAAGGACATATCAACATTGGAAAAAATCAGCACACAACGCAATGAGGAGAGAAAATTAGAAGAACAAGATGACGATGATGATAGCGACAACGATAGCGATAAACTAACTATATTTGGGGACGTTAGTGGTGATGACATCAAGCTTGATATAGAGAAAATCGCTCCTGATACTATTCAATTAAAGGGTGATAGTGATATGCTTGGAGAGATTGAGATTCTTAAGTAAACACATTATTGCGTTTATCTAATTACAATTAACTATAATTATATTTTAAATCAATGAATTCAAATATTATTTCTGTTATTATTGCCGGATGCTTTTTAGCAATTAAATTATTAGCACGAAAATTTAGTAAGCAGCAAAATAATGTTTCCGTCAAAAGTATTTTAAAGGATACACTATTCGTGTTTATATCAACAATGGCTGGGTTCTTTATATATTCACAAATTGAACCATTAAGCTCATCTGTATCTAGTAGTATTCCAAATGTGTTCACAAGTGAACCAGACTTTTAAGACATAATCTTATCTATATTTATTAATGTAGATTTTTTATTAACCATTTTTCTCTTTACTTTGAGAGATTTGAAAAATGGTCTATTCAATTGATTTTGTGGTGTATGTTTATGAACATTTCTCGCAATCATTTTATATAATTTAAATCCTGGATATCTATCCTTCTCATTATCTTTATATAAAATATTTTTGTTATTATCGTCAGTGCACCACTCCATTATTATTCTACTCAATTCATCATCCTTCGCAATATCTTTAATATCCGAAAAATTATCGAAAAAGAAATCAAATAATGAACATCCCAATCTCGATAAATCAAATGAATAATTCGGCTCTAATGCGGGTTTATTCTGATTATAATATTCACCACAATTATATAAAGTGGATGCATCTTCCTGTTTATGATAACTATCGCTCATTATATTTTTACCTTTAAATGAATATATAGCTCGACCAAAGTCTATTATTTTCCATATCTTACCAAATGTGGGAACTCGATAATATTCATTATCGAATTTATATATTACATTCTTTTCCTCTGTATTGATGAACATGATATTGTTTGTATGTAAATCATTATGTGTAAATTGAAATACTTTTTGGTAGGTTAATAATGTGAAAATTACCTGTATTAGTATTGATTTCCACTCATCTTCATCAACATCGTTATGTGTCATATAATAATCCAGTGTTTGTTCCATCTTCTCTAAACATATTACTTTAACAGGCATCTCTTTAACTGTCGCTGTTATATTCTCGTCGGAAATTGTCGAATACGAATCGGACTCTGATTCGCGACCCGAGTCACTACCTGTTTCTGAACCTAATTCCGATCCAGAATCACTGTCAACACACTTGTTACCATTATCATCTATTATAGTAAATGTTTTTGATGTGTTAGATGTTCTTGAAGAACATGTTGTTTCAGAACTTGAACTAGCTGTTTTCTTACTACTTCCTCCTTTTGATATAGACGGTAAATCATATTTAAATATTGTATTAGAATCGGATAAATCAACATCTGATAAATTCAATATTTCGCTACTTTCATCTACAATTGGTGCGATAAATAACTCGTCCAATTCTTCTGATATATTACTTGTTTCCAACATCTCATTTGATACCTCATTGATTATTAATGGATTCTTATTTTTTCTGGATTCATTATCAAATAAATCGTTAAGATTCTCATCTAACACAAATAGTTTATTATTATTCTCATAAAAGAAAGATGACTCAGAGAGATACTCCAAATCCTCATAAATATTAAACTTGAAATCTCTCTTTATTCCCAAATACCCTCCGTAATATTCAATACCATTTATAAAGTTATACTCCTGCTTTAACTTTGATGTCAAGAAAGAAAAAAATCCGTCCACATAAGAAACATTATTTCTTCTCGTAATTCTCTCGTAAACATCATCATTACTCTCAAATGATGGAAGATTTATTAAAATATTAGAAGAAATATCCTTGTATTTACCATACATATATTTGACTGGATCTATAAGAGGAGAGAATTTAAAGAAAGATGATGTTGTTTTACCACCTTTTAATCCAACACTGTAAATATTATCGCTTATTTTTGAATAAACATTGGTTAACGTTTTCGAATTATTCAGATTAATTGTGTTCCAATTAGTATTATTTAGAGAGAAGAATTCATTGTATAATGGAATATAATTCTGTCCATTTTTCAAATTCACGAGATTAGAATCATCGAATGACTTAAACAAATCGGAATTGTTATTTTTTTTATAATTGAAGTCGAACATTTACGTTTTATGTATAAAATTTATTGATGTTTTAAACTTAAAATTCCTAAATAATTCAAATACTATTTAGAATAAGTATTTGAATTCGTCTCGTTTAATATATTGTTTTATAATCTAACATTTTTCTAAATGGCAGGTATGAATCTAGAATTAAAGAAATTCAATATGAATCAAATTCGATTTGATCCCAACCAAAAACAAGGTCCAGTTGTTGTTCTTATTGGTAGGAGAGATACAGGTAAATCCTTTCTTGTTAAAGATTTATTATATAATCATCAAGATATCCCAATAGGAACAGTAATATCAGGAACTGAGGCAGGCGGTAGTTTTTACGGTGAACATGTTCCCAAGATGTTTATTCATGACGAATATACTAGTGCTATTATTGAGAACATTCTTAAAAGACAAAAAATGGTTATTAAGCAGGTTAATAAAGAGAAAACTACATATGGTAAGAGTAATATTGACCCTCGAGCATTCGTAATTTTAGATGATTGTTTATTCGATGCGAGCTGGACTAGAGATAAAGTAATGCGCCTTTTATTCATGAACGGTAGACATTGGAAAATTATGTTAATTATTACTATGCAATATCCACTTGGTGTTCCACCAAATTTACGAACAAATATCGATTTTGTATTCATATTGAGAGAACAATATATCAATAATAGAAAGAGAATTTATGAAAATTATGCTGGTATGTTTCCAACATTCGAATCATTTTGCCAGGTAATGGACCAAACAACAGAGAATTTTGAATGTCTTGTTATAAATAATAATGCTAAATCCAATAAATTAGATGATCAAGTTTTTTGGTATAAAGCACAACCCCGCGGAGATTTCAAACTTGGCTCTAAACAATTTTGGGACTTATCTAAAGATATAGGAAGCGATGATGAGGATGATGGTGGTGAAATGTTTAATCCTGCTGCTACTAAACGTCGTGGTCCTATTATTAATGTTAAAAAAAACAAATGGTAATATACAAATGCTCTGACTTTAATAATATAAATTATTTAGATTTATATTATTTTCATGTTATTTAATCCTTCTTCTTATCCTTACTAGTCAATACATGTTCGCCTTCGAATAACTCAGACATAATTGCCTCTGTTGTAACAGGCTCATCTGACTCCAAAAGGGTATTCTCAATAGTTGTAATATTGCTTGTTTTGATTAAGTCACCATTCTTATCCAATCGTTGTGTCAATTTATTACCACTTTCCTTGGCCTTTTTAATATTGTCCTCGATTGCCTTCTTTTTACTATCCTTAACACGGTCATCGAACTCACGTTTAGCATGTTGCTCATTCGTTGTTTTATGATTCATTAACTCATTTAATTCCTTCTCCAAATACTCAACTTTTCCAGTCCTATATGCCTCTGGGTGCCAGGGCATCCATACACCAACCGGTCCAACAAAGATGTCATGATGTGGGTCAACTTCTCTCAACATTTTACATCTTAGTTCAGCTTCGGCTTGAGTCTCGAATGCGCCTCTCACCTTTAGGCCCCGTGTATTTGTTTGGAAATTATGTGCCTCGGAGAATTCCTTTTCAACGTCATCACCCTGGTGTTCAACAAATGTTTTATAATCATCTTCGATTGTTGTATTGACGAGATTTTCCTTCTCTTCAGATACGAAACTTTCAAAATCCGCAATTAATGCGTCTTTATCAACTCCATATTTATACGCCGTAAAATGCAAAAATTGCTGAAACTTTGAAATTGATTTACTGAAATCAAAGTATTTTAGGAATTTCTCAAACATAAATAACTCCTTCTGCTTGAGAATCTTATCAGGAGAGACAAATGATACACAAACGAATTTCTGTCCCGCGATTGATTTATCTTCGTCCAATAGATCGATATATTTAGTTGTGGAAGCCATATAATATATATATGTAGATTGATTTTAAGTATTATTTAACAATATATATATTTGATGAAATTAATTATTTTTTTCTATACTTAAATTATATAATGAACAGTTTAGGAAACATGCTTGATTTAGGTGAATTATTTCGTCGCGCAATTAAATATTTAGTTGAAGGTCTAATGGTTGCCCTCGCTGCTTATGCTATCCCTAAGAGGTCTATGAACATGGATGAGATCGCACTTATCGCATTAACTGCCGCTGCCACTTTCACTATCTTGGATACTTATCTCCCTAGCATGGCTGTAAGTGCCAGAAATGGTGCTGGTATGGGTATCGGTGCTAACTTGGTCGGTTTCCCTCGACTTTAAATATCCATAATTATTTTATTATCAATAGTATATTTATCTGCTATATTTTTGATAACCTTATTTTTAGCCTTCTCTCCTACTATATCCAATGATCCATGTAATATACTTCGTGTGATCTCTATAAATTCATCATGTAACTTATCATCATCTACCCATGTAGGATTCTTTAGTTTCCACTGCTGTAAATGCCTAATGTTTTTATCCGTTATTATAGAAAGTGATCTCTTTATTTTCTTTAATTCTTTATCTTTATCCCATGTGTTCGAGTCCTTTATATAAAATTGTAATCGTTTCTTATCGCTACAATGAAATGGATGCTGTGTCTTATCCATTTTAGAGAGAGATTTTTCAAATATATTCGTCATTCCTTTAATATATCCATTATCCTTTGTATATTTTAAATCATCATCTGTTATATGAATCTGTTCTAAAAAATCGCTCAAATTCATCGCGTCTTTACACGTCTCATTTAAATATACATTTATAGATACTTTATTCACTATTACATTATTCGTTGTTCGTGACCCTATCTTGGGTATAACATCGCGAATTATATTTGTTAATTCCGCTATCTGGTCTGATTGGGTATTTATAATCGACGTTAAATCTGAATGATATTTTTGGACATTTTTGTGAATTTTGTTTTGGACATTTTTATGGTTTAAATTACAATTTGAAATATGTCTATAATATGACTGTTTATGCTTATAATTCTTATTACAACTCTCACATTTAAACAAAATATGCTCCTTTTTGCTCCTTTTAGTCAGCATTTGGGTAGCATTATGTTTTTTGGTAAGGAGATGACGCTTGTAATTTGTCGAGTGTGTCGTATTATAGTCACATTTTTTACACGAAAAACAAATGCTCCTTTTTTGCTCCTTTTTGTCAACATTAGTCAACATGTCCATATTTTATATATTCCTATATTTTTAAATCAAAATCCAATAAATAGTGCCTTTTTTTAAGCTTACCATAAGACAAACCATAATTTTAAGGGTATCAAACAATTTTTTAGACCACGTGGTCACAAATCAACTTTTTTACGTTTTTTTGAGTTTCATTTTGAGAATCCCAGTTTTGGACATTTTTTTGTCCATTTTTCACTTTCTTAAAATAAAATCCAAAAAAAACATAAAAAACAGAATCTCATTTAAAATATAGGTGTTGTATATTTTAAATAATAAAATCAAATTTAAACCATTATGATGTATAAATATCTAATTCCATACAACACATGTAATAGCTTCATATTGGTTTGATAGTTTATCAATTAAAGATGGTATATACTTTATAGTAATATCTATCTCAACTCTATTTTTATTAAAATAAACATTATTATTTTCTGAAATAGGGTCAAATGTTTCCAATCCATTACCTTGTAATAGAGAGATGTTAATAAACAAATTATATAAATCATCCTTATATTTATCAATAGTAGATTGATATAGATATGCCTCATAAACATTTTTTATGTATACATTATCCTGCAAAATTCCGTGTTTTTCGGGTGAATTTAACAACGTATAAGTATTAATAGTGCGTGAAACTAGCTCTTCGTTATCCATATAATATTGTATAGAACTTTATTATAAAGATTTATATTCTTCAATTTTTAGAGAATAATAAAATCACGGTGTTGGTATAAATTCCCACTTTAATTCACCACATATTTGCTTCCAAATATCATCTTGTTCCATCCTTTTTATAGGATCTTTAAGCATGTAAAAATGTTCCAAATAACTGTCTTCTTCTAATAATTCACATAACTTATATAATACATAATAATAATTCAAAAAATTTACCCTTTGTGTTGGGCAGAATTTAGCATACGGTTTCTGTATTTCTAAGAATAAATTACACAACTTAGTTTCTAGTTCAATGCTCATTGTTGGTGGACGAATTCCTAGTTTTTCTTTAATAAATGGTATATGCTCATAATATTTATTATAACCAATGTTTTTTAATATCTGTTTAGTTTTGTCATTTGTTAATTGATCTATAGTAATACGTTCTTTAATTATCTTTTCCTTAATATTTTCAATAACTTTATTATCGATTTGCGTGCTTTCTTTGGCTTGAAATTGTGCTAAAATCTCTCTAAAATGATTAATCCTTTTGTAGGCATAAAAGTTTACTTCCTTGGGTGGCTCTTTATATGAGGGTTTTTCGTGTTCAATTAAATATCTTTCTTGATGACTACACTTAACACAAACCATAATACCCTCATAATCTATTATAGATAATTCACCATTACAACGTTTACAATTTTCATAATCGTCTATATAATCGTTAACATCCATAAACTGAGTATCTATACTTGTTAAATATTTCTTGGATGAATCATTAAGAATATTATTGGTTGTATCATCCTTTTTAGAGAGATTAAAGAATTTGTTTAAAACAGTTTTCTGTAAAGTATCCTCAGTTGTTCCAATTTGCTTCTTTGATTCGAAATAATCAAACACATTTTTTGAATGATTTAGAAGATAATCTCTCTTATTTCTACCGAATCTAACAATGTTTCTTGATTTTATTTTGATATCATCTAACATTAATAATCGTTCCTCTATTCCCTTATATTGTTTTGAATGTAATCTCTCTTTTATATAATCTATTTCATCTTGTAAAATTAATGCCTTCTCATCATTTACCTTAAATAATTCCATATATTCTTCATGTTTAGTATCAAGTGTTACAGTGGATTTTTTGTTAATCTTGATTTTTTTAAGTGTTTTTGGCTTAAAAGACATTAATATATAAATACTATAATGAACCTTTAATTTAAAAATAAACAAATAACTGTTTTTAGTTAAGATTAATTATTTAATTTAAGCGAATATAACAATATACATGGAAAGAGAAGTCTTCGAAATAGATGATAAGAAATTGCAACAGATGGCATTTATTTTTAAATCACTTGATGATGGATGGAATATAAAAAAGAAGAATAAAACATATGTTTTTGTTAAGAAACATGAGGGGAAGAGAGAAGTTTTTTCAGAAGAATTCCTGGCAACATTTATCAAGCGAAATGGAGATATTAAATTGAGCCTTATTTAGGAAAATAAATAAAAAAGATAATTCGTATTTATTTTCAAAATTATTATCTTTAGGTATATTATAATAATATGGCAGGTGGTTTAATGCAATTGGTCGCTTATGGTTCTCAAGATGTTTATCTTACTGGTTCTCCCCAGATTACTTTCTGGAAGGTCACTTATCGTCGACACACTAACTTTGCTTTAGAGTCGATCGAGCAGACTTTCAATGGACAAGCCGATTTCGGTCGTCGTGTTCAGTGCACAATTAGCCGCAATGGTGATTTAGCATACCGCACCTATCTCCAGGTCACTCTTCCCAAGATTTCCCAGACCGATGCCTCTTACGCTCGCTGGTTGGACTACCCTGGTGAGCAGATGATTAACATGGTTGAGGTTGAGGTTGGTGGACAGCGTATTGACCGTCAGTATGGTGACTGGATGCACATCTGGAATCAGCTTACTATGACTTCTGAGCAGGAGAAGGGTTACAACAAGATGGTTGGTCAGACTACTCAATTGACTTACATTACTGATCCTTCTTTCGCTAATGTTGATGGACCATGTGAGTCTGGTGCACCTCGTCAAGTCTGTGCTCCCCGTAATGCTCTTCCTGAGACAACTCTATATGTCCCTCTTCAGTTCTGGTTCTGTCGCAACCCTGGTCTCGCAATGCCTTTGATTGCACTTCAGTATCACGAAATTAAGATTAACATTGATCTCCGTCCCCTCGATGAGTGTTTGTGGGCTGTAAACAATCTTGTTACTGTCGGTGGAGGCAAGGCTCAGGCTGCATACAATAAATCTCTATTGGCTGCTTCTTTGTATGTTGACTATGTCTTCCTGGATACTGACGAGCGTCGTCGTATGGCACAGAACCCTCATGAGTATTTGATTGAGCAGTTGCAGTTCACTGGTGATGAGTCTGTTGGTTCTTCTAGCAATAAGATTAAGATGAATTTCAATCACCCCTGTAAGGAGATTGTCTGGGTTGTCCAGCCTGATGAGCATGTCAACTATTGCGACTCTTTAGTTACAGATACTGTTCTTTACCGAACTCTTGGGGCACAGCCTTTCAATTACACTGATGCAGTTGATGCCTTACCTAATGCTCTACATGCGTTTAACAGTGCCGCTGGTGCAGGTGGCGCAAATGCCGTAATCACTGCATCTGGATTATTTGAGTCTGCTGGTGCACAGAATTCCAGTAGTGTTGGATGGAACGCCGGTGGTGCAGCAGGAGGTCCCAATTTCAACAGTGGACCTGTGTCCCAAAACGCCAATGTTTCTGATGCAGGTGCATTCGTTCTCGCCGAGACCGCTCTTAACATGCATTGTTGGGGTGAGAACCCAGTCATCACTGCTAAGTTGCAGTTGAATGGTCAGGACCGTTTCAGTGAGCGTGAGGGAACCTATTTCGACCAGGTTCAGCCTTACCAGCATCATACCCGTCACCCCGACACAGGTATTAATGTCTACTCTTTCGGACTCCGCCCTGAGGAGCATCAGCCAAGTGGAACATGTAACTTCTCTCGCATTGATAACGCAACCCTCCAGTTAGTCTTATCCAATGCCACTGTTGAGGGAAGCAAGACTGCTAAGGTTCGCGTCTATGCCACCAACTTCAATGTTTTCCGCGTTGTAAGTGGTATGGGTGGTCTCGCATACTCCAATTAAATGTATTATATACATATTCATATTATAAAATATTTTATATTATGAATTATTAGCAATTTAAAATTGATACCATAAATGTTTGAAATATAATGAATAATAAATTCAATCATGACAACATATATTCTGGTTGATGCGAGTTACTATATATTTTATAGAGTATATGCATTATATAATTGGTGGAAATTAACACATGATGATTTCGAAGAACACGGTGAACAACTGCATTTGAATGAGGAATTTGTTGAGAAATTCAAGGAAATGATTATTAAAAAACTTATTGAGATGCCGAAAAAGTTAGGGATAGATAAAGGAGATGATATAAAATATATTATCGGTAAAGATTGCCCTAGAAAACATATTTGGCGAAACCATATTCATCCGGAATATAAAGCAGGTCGCAATAATAGTGGAAATTATCATATCAATCCAGGTGAATTTTTCAAAATAGTATATAATTGCAATATATTTACAGAAGATAATAGTATTGATGTAGAATTAATTAGTCATCCTCACCTTGAAGCAGACGATTGTATTGCCATTACAACAAAATATTTACACGAGAAATATTCGGAAGATAAAAAGTATATTATCACAAGTGATATGGATTATTTACAATTAAAAAGAGAGAATGTATACCTATATAATTTAAAATATAAGGAATTAAACACAAAAAAATCAAGTCTAGGATGTCCCAAAAAGGACTTATTATATAAAATTATATATGGAGATAAATCGGATAATATCAGGCCTGTATTTAGACCACAGGAAAATGTTGATAGTCAATTTCCATTAAAACGAAACATGTGTGGTCCGAAAAAGACACTTTATTATGTTGATAATATTAAGCAATTAGCTGAGGATCTGATTAAATATAACGTATTTGATGTATATAAGTTAAATCGACAACTTATCGACTTTGATATGATTCCAATTGAATTCCAAAAAGAACTCCATAATTCTATTAAGGATATTTGATTTAATTAAGCATTAAAAATAAAAATTGATTAATTTAATTTTTTCTTGTGTAACGCACTAACATACAATCATGGCACATATCTTTAGCATTGAAGGAAATATCGGTTCTGGAAAATCTACTTTGGTTGAATATTTTAAACAGAAATATGAGTTTAGAACAGAAAATATGTTTGGAAAAAAAATGATTTTCATGGAAGAGCCAGTATATATCTGGGAAACTATAAAAGATAGTTCTGGAATGAATATGATTGAAAAATTTTATAAAAATCAAGAAAAATATGGCTTTTCATTCCAAATGATGGCGTATATTTCACGGGTTTCAATGTTGAAAAAATGTATTAGAGAGAATCCAGACAGCATCATTATTTGTGAACGGTCAATTGAGACTGATCGCAATGTTTTCGCAAAAATGCTCTATCATGATGGTAAAATAGAGGACGTTAATTATCAAATTTATCTTAAATGGTTTGATGAATTTATTAGTGAGATTAAAACAACAGGGATCATTTATGTTAAAGCTGATCCAAATATTTCATATAATCGAGTCATTAAAAGAGACCGAAAGGGTGAAACTATTCCACTAGAATATCTTGCTAATTGCAATAAATATCATAATGATTGGCTTGATAATATTAAAAAAGAAGAAATTCTAATTCTTAACGGTAATTTTGATAAAAAAGATAGTGATTATGATGTATGGTGTGACTTAATTGATTACTTTATTTACGTGTCCATTAATACTATACATTAATTGAACAACAACAACATGATGAATAACAATTATTATTTTTTAGATCGGTAGCTTCATTATCTTTTATATATGAAAGACACATTAAAGGACATGTCAAACAGTGCCAAAAACATACACATAATAATGTAATTATTATCAATCCGACAATGCTTGCAATTATACTTATAAATATTTTATTATCTAAAATAGATTCATCTTTTTCTTCATTAGAATTTGCAAATACTGATAATGTAATAGATAGAATAATGAATAGCGTGTATTTACACCTTTGAACATTTAAAACGCCGACTTTCTAATATTTAGGGATAATTAACTGAATTTGTTAATTTAAGTTAATTTAAAAAGTTAATTTAAAAATAAAATATATTAACAATATTTAACGAAAATGGTTAAATATTCATGCGAACGATGTGGAAAGGAATTCTCTCAAAAATCTCACTATGATTCTCATAATAGACGCAAAACACCTTGTGAAAATAATGCTGATAAAATTAAGGCTCTTGTAGATAAAGCAGTTGAAGAAAAAATAAAAAAATTAAATAATAAAAATTGATTGTTGAAAATAAAAAAGTAAATGTTAATACAGACACACACTATGGAACATCAAAACCCAAAAGAAGTTGAATATTCAGAATTATCAAGAAAATTAACAACAAAACTTAATAAAAAAGAAAAGAAAAATAACGGTATTTACTTTACGCCACCAGAAACAATTTATAAAAATATTAAATTATTAGAACCATTTATGAAAAATATTACAAAAGTTTTAGAACCATCTTGTGGTTCTTGTGAATATATATTAAGATTAAATACTATAAACCCTAATATTAATATTACTGGTATAGAACTAAATAAAACTATATTCGAATCAATAAAACATTATGATTCAGATAATATTACTTTACTTAATAAAAATTACTTGAATCATGAATTTAATACAAAATTTGATTTAATTATAGGAAATCCACCTTATTTTGTAATGAAAAAAAAAGATGTAGAAAAATCATATTATAATTATTTTGTTGGAAGACCAAATATATTTATATTATTTATTATCAAATCTATGGAACTATTAAATAACAAAGGAATTATAAGTTTTGTACTACCAAAAAACTTTCTAAATTGTTTATACTATGATAAAACTAGAAAACACATAATTAAAAATTATAATATTTTGAATATTATAGAATGTGATGATAATTACATTGAAACACAACAAAATACCATAATACTTATAATACAAAATGAAAAACCCACAAATAATATACCGTATAGTATAACAATTTCTGAATATACTATATTTGGAACTCAAGATAATATTAAATTTATGAAGACATTATACAATAATTCTAAAACACTATTTGATTTAGGTTTCAATGTTAATGTAGGAAACATAGTTTGGAATCAATGTAAAAAAGAGTTAACAGATGATAAAAATAAAACACACTTAATATATAGTTCAGATATTACAAATAATAAACTATCTATTAAAAATTATTCAAATAAAGAAAAAAAAAATTATATAAATAAAAAGGGAGATAATTCTTCACTATTAGTCATTAATAGAGGTTATGGTGTTGGATCCTATAAATTTAACTATTGTATAATAAATGAAACTGATAATATAAATTATTTAGTTGAAAATCATTTGATTTGTATCAAATATTCTAAGTTATTATCAAACGAAATTTTGATTAAAAAATACAAACAAATTATTAAATCGTTTACAAATAAAAAAACTATTGAATTTATAAAAATATATTTTGGTAATAATGCTATGAATACTACCGAATTATGTAAAATTCTTCCTATTTACGATATTTGAAAATTTTGATTTTAATACATTATACTATTTTGATTTAAAATATTAAGTATATCCTTCTTTAATTTTGGTACTTTAATGTTATTATTTACACATATTTTTTTTAATTCTTTTACTGTAGGAATCTTTCTACTTATTTGAAAAGCAGGAAATTGAAGACCACAACCGTTCTTAAATCTCAATTTTATTTGTAATTTCATACCCAACGCTGTTTGATAAATATAGTTAGTGTTGTCCTTTTTAACAAGTTTACATATTTTAAATACATTTTCATTTAATGTGTCATAATAAATTTTATTGTTACAATAACACATATAATGTTTATCTCTTTGACTTTTTAATAAATATTCTGATAATTTATCTTTATCTATCTCTGTAAGTTGAATAAATTGTTTAATTGCTTCTTTGTCGGTTTTTTTGCAGTATTTATTAAAATTTTTATCCTTGTCGTATTTTTCTTTAAATTCTTTCATACATTCTACTTTATTATTATGAATTTTTTTATAGTATTCTTCTTTAACCGGCATTACTAAATTACTAAATTTAACAATTTTAAATAGATAATTATCATAATACCACGATTCAAAATCCATAGTTAAGTATTGTGAAGGTTTCATTGGAGATACAAATTGAGGTGTATCATCTACACATGAAGCTCCATACTTAAATTCGACTATAAATTTATTATTATTATTTATAATTATCAGCATATCATGATGATTACCTCGACCTGCTTTATGGATACAAACCACATTCTCAATATAAGTTATACCTTTCATTTTACCTAATTTTTTTATAAATGAGTCAATCTCCTTGTTTAAATTATACCATCTTAATGAATATCTGTAATATTCTTTTGGAATATTATTATTTATTATACATACTATAATATTTTCTCTTTTTTTATTATAACTATCATTTTTTGATCTATTTTTATAGGTAAAGACATTAATATCATTAATTTTTATTTTATCACCTATATATACAATTGGTTCTAATTTATTTTTATTTTCTAGCCATTTGCGTATACATTTTTGTATAGTTTTTATTTTTTTACATTTACATTTTTCACCTTTCCATAACTTCGCACGACAACATATTAATATTAATTTTTTTTTTGGTTTAGGTTGTTGTTTCATAACTCCAGTTTTATCAATTTCTTGTTCAGAAGACATATTGATTTCTTTAAGTATATATTTATTTCAATTTT
>Ga0136588_1000024_pt1 | contig 58452 bp, 63 predicted proteins | sample AntRauMFilla1564_FD_104782 | JGI IMG/M metagenome (GOLD analysis project Ga0136588, IMG submission 104782) | Saline lake microbial communities from Rauer Islands, Antarctica - Metagenome Filla 1 #564 | ecosystem: Environmental > Aquatic > Non-marine Saline and Alkaline > Saline | place... | reverse complement strand
GTTCTTTGGCGCAGAAATAGCAGGCGCTTTATCAAAGAACCCATCAAATTCTTCGGTTGCTCTGCCGTTGAAGAACTCGTTTAGCGGTGCGTCAATGGAAGCGGTTGGGTTGTCGTTCGCGTCCAGCATTCTCGTAACGACATTGCCCCTTGGGCTTTTTACTTCCTGAAATACTCTTTTGCCAACAACGTATTGGCGCGACTTAAACCCGCGGCCAGCGTCTGACCATTCAGGAAGCTCGCTCGTGGGATAACTGCCGCGGCTATCCGGCGTTATTTTTTTAACATCGGGATTGGTTCGCGCCGATTTCATTGACGCTATGGCTTTAGGTGTATTTTCACCAATCAGCCCTGTGTTTCCAGAAATTTCATCGGGCAGCGCATCGCGGCTGCGCAAGTCTTCTACCGCTTCGTCGAACGTGTCAAACCTTCTGGATACAGATGGCACAGTGACAGATCCACTTTTTGCCGATGTAGACGCCTGGAACTGGCCACTGGTTACCTTGGTGATTGAAGAATTTACGGTTACACCGCCGTCAGTGGTAAACATGACGCCATAACCGTTGCCGCCTTCCTCCATGCCTAGCTCTTTGGCTTTTGCTCGGTATTCAGCTGTCCACTTTTTGCTTTTTTCTGGCGCTGCTTCCGGCGCTGGCGCTGCTTCTGTCGCATCCTGGTTCCCTTTTGTTGGCTCAAGTACAAACCCACCTTCAACGGCCACAATTTCATAGCCCTTTAAACGGCGATTTTTCATGGCAATGGCTGCCACTGCCTCGCTCATAAACGGTGTGCCATCGTTCTTGGTTATTTGCTGGCGTTTTTCGGCGCCAATTTCGGTCAATGGCTTAACGTCAAACCGCTGGCCATTCTGCTCTACGCCGTACTCGTCGCCCAATTCGTTCTTTGATATAAAGCTGTTTGCCTTATCCTCGGTGCCAAACCACGCTTTGCCATCGGTGATCCGCTGAACAGCCTTGTCGCGCTTTGGATTGCCGGCTTCCACTGCTTCCTGCTGGGTTTCAATAAGCTCAAAGTAAGGCCCGAACCCTCCTTGCCGCTTCTCTACTTTGTATTGCTTGCCAGGGTTATCTGCTTTGACGCGCTCAAGCTTTAGGTTTATTTCCCGCTCTGAAGTAGAAGACTCAATCAGGCCAGGAGTTACTGGGTTTTCAATGGCGCCCTTACGCGACTCTGCTACAAACTGGATCTTGCTGACGCCTTCCATGTGACCATCAGGGTCTTTTTCATGTTCGGCCACAATGGCGTCAATTTCTTCACTGGTATCAGCTTTAATGATCTTGTTCGCGCGCTCTTCCAAGCGGTCTTGGTAGCCAATATCACGCTGTTGTTTTTCGGTTAATCGTTCGGCAGCGTTACCTTCAGAATCTTGGTCCCCTCGGGCAGTGTCGCCAGGAACTCTGGCGTTACTTCTGGTGACGCCTGGCGGGGTTTCGCCTCGCCCTGCGCGCTGCCCTGCGCGCTGTCGGTTTGATTTGTCGGCTTGGAGGTTTTGTTCGGCTGCTTCAATGGTTTCCGCGGTGCCATAACTAAGTCCTATTCCTTTTTTCGTAATAATTTCGCCGTTCGGAAGCTGAAATTCAATAACAGCGTCTTCTAGTTCATCTTGCACCCATGCCATTAGGTTGTCGGCTTCTTCCTGCGTGTCAGCCTGCACCCAAAATTCATCACCGCTTGGGTGATAAGCGTCTGCGCCATTGTTCTGCAATGCTCGGCCAATAGCCTGCAGCATCTGGTCGCCGGCGCCATGGCTCATGTTGTCGTTTACCCACTTGAGCGAATCGGCGTCTACCGATACCTGAACTGCCTTACGTGGGTTTTCCGCGTATGCGCGGCGGTTACCCAAGCCGGTCAGGTCTGACTCAAGCAATGCTTTCTGCATTTCTTCGGGCGCCATATCCGCAACTCGGCGGCGCTTTGCTGGGTCTTGCCGGCGGTCTGCTGCAGATTGCTCGGCCTGCATTTCTTCCATGGTTGGCTGCATGGAGGACTGATCTTGCTCACCGCCTGCTTGGTCGGCCATGGCGTCAATATCGGCGCCTTGTTTGCCTTCAAATTCGGCCAAATCTTTAATCAGGGATTCAACCTGCTGCCGCTCTTTTAGTAATTCAGCGGTGAACCCGTTGTCCTTGGCCCTTTGGTTGATCGTTTTCATTTGCTCAACAAGCTGGCCTTGCGTCATTTCTTCCAGCGGCATTGGCTCTTCTGGCGGCAATTCTTCTTTTTTAACGCCACGGTTACCCATCAACCTGGCAATGGTGATTTCATCGTCTTGAGTAAACTGGAACAACTCACCGCTGGCAGAATCCAAAATGCGGGCATTAAAGTTTCCGAGTCCGTCCTCGGTGTATTCGGACACAATGCCGTCAATGACACCGGTGGGCGTCTTCACCGCAACGCGCTCACCCTTAATTGTTTCGAGTGCGGCCTCTCTTACGCTTTCTTGTTGCGCGCGGCCTAGCGCTCCCAGGGGCGCTTCATCGGCCTGTTCGGTTATCCGGCCATCCAGCTTGCCCGCTTGTCCAATTAGCAGATCCAGTGCTTCAAGGATGTCAAACTTCTGTTCAAGCTCTGCCGGCGACCGGCCTTGTAGCACGTCTGTCCTGCTTGGCTGTACTGTTTCGCGGACCACCTCACCTTGTTCGGTCGACTCTCCGGTAAAGTCTGCCCCGCCGGCAGTTCCTCGCACGTTGTTATAAGCCCGGTTTACGGCTTCATCAAGGCTGCCGGTAAACTCGCCGTCATTTACGTTTCGGTCAATCTCTGCAGCAAGCGCTCTAGCCCGCTCGCCTTCTTCCCCGCCCCGGGCAGCGCCAATCGCTCTTTCGCCTACACGTATGCCGGTGGCAATACCTGCGCCGGCCATTGTGCCAACCAGTGCGCCCTCGGCCATGCGAATCAGCGCTTCTTTCAGGGTCATATCTGGATTGATGTAGTCTTTGTCTATGCCGGCCTGCAGTGCTGCGGTAATGGTTTCCTGCGCGCCTTCGGTCAGTGCATCGCCAAAAATCTGCTTTAGAATGTTGCTGCCGCCTGGAGCCATAAATCTGGCCAGCGGTATTGCAGTTGGAATAACCTCGGCCATCGCCATGACAGTGGCGTATTCCCGGGCTTTTTCAGGGTCCAAACCGGCATCGCGGCCTTGACCGTATGACTGGCCAGTTGTGCGAAAGGCAATGTCACCCAATGCGTAGGCTGGGTTTTTGGTGGCAATGGACATAACCAGCGCGGGCATGTTCTCCGCAATGCTGCGGATAGCCTGGCTGCCGTAATAGCCCAATGTGCCAGGCTCTGCGTTTACAGTTTCTTTTTGCTCTTCCTGTGACTTTCTGACGTATTCGCCAAAGCCGGCCAAGCGCTCGGGCGACACTAGACCACCCTCAACAATAGCCCGCTGAATACGCTCGTCAGGAATGGCTGATAGCTGGTCTTTCAGCTGCTCGGCAACCATCTTGATATCTTTACCGGCTTTCATGGCCTCGGTAATCAGGCCGTTTTCTTCGGCCCAATAAATCATTTTAAATTCTGGTGCAGTCAGGCCCATGCGCCGGCCCGCGTCTGCAAAATAACGCTCCCGCTCTTCTCCCAGGCTTTCACCCAATAGCTGAATCATGCCGCCAGCTGATTGCGTCATGTTTTCTGGTACGTTTTGAAGCTCTTTCTTGGTCGCCTGCAGGAACGTGTCGTAATCCTTTGGCCCAGCGTCCTTGGCGTAAGCTCCGGTCGCACGTTCAAACCGGATGGCAGTCTCCGGCTTCGATCCGTCCGGCATATCTTTGTTGACGCCCCAGCCCTGCTCAACGGTGATTGGCCCTGTTTCCTGCTTCTTGAGCGTGTTGCGCATCAGCCCGTCAGTAATCTGCTCGGCTGTACGTGGCTCGCGCTGTTCAGGGTCGTAACCGGTACCCTCGCGCGCAAGCAATGCTGGCGGCTGCGGGTTGGGATCTCCTGCAGACTGGTAAATGCCAGGGTTGTTGGCCAATACGCCGGCCTTTTTCATTACGCTCTTGGCGTAAGCTCGGGTTTTTGGCCCCCACTGCTTGCGATTGTCGCCGCCATGGTGAGCCATGATGGCCTCTTCCATGCTGTAACCTTTCGCTATCCGGTCACGAATCTGCTGTGCCGCTGCGTTGATAGACTGCTCCGCATTGAACGGGTTGATGCCCATTCCCTTAGCGGTGCTGTCTAGGTACTGCATCATGCCCTTGGCGCGGCCCCACTGGGTTTCCACGCCAATAGCATCAGGCCGGTAGGATGATTCTTGCTGTGCAAGCGCCTGCAGAATATCGGAAGGTACGCCGTGGGTTTCTGACGCAGTGTTAAAAAACTGCGCGAATTGCTCTGGCGGCTTTAAACTCGCTGGGTCGTAATTAACGTCCAGCTGCACATCGCCAGGCGCACCGCCTGAAAGTGCAGGGTTTTTGCTTTTAAGCTCCGAAAGGTCCGGCAGCTGGTACGGGCTGCTTTTAACGTCGCGGGTAAATGTATCTACAGCTGATTCCGAGAATAGATTTCGCGCCACGCCGGCCTTCCTTTTAGTTAGGTTGAATTTTGTCGATGAGACGGACCATAGCATTTATCTTAGCTTCCTGCTCTTCAGACGATAGAGCATTAAACTTAGAGGCAAGCATGTATCCATCAGTTAACCGGTCAACTATTTTTGATCGCAAATCACGGTCTGACATTGCCGCTCTGGTGGTACTAATGCCAAGAATGCCTGGAGTAAATTCTTTTATTTCTTCATCAGAAAAACCTGACTGGCTCAAAATGTCTACATTGGCATCGAATTTACCGCGAACAGTGTTTGTGCCGTATGTCTGTTCCAGCTGTGCGTCTGTACGTGATTCCTCTTGGCGATAACCGCTTTTCACGCCTTCCAGCTCTATCTTGCCTTTCAGGTCACGGTTAGACTCACGATCACCCATGGCAACCTCGGCAGCTAACGCACTGGCTTTATCTCCTTGGGCTGTCACTCGCTCAAACAATGCTTGCGGATTGAAAGCGTTGCCAAGCTCTATCATTTTGTCTTTGCTCATTTCGATATCGTGCATTTTGTTGGTATCACGATCGAACAGCTTCATTTTGAAACCGGTAATATCTCCGGCCTCGTTTTTTACTGGCGTCTGGCCACGGTAATCCACGCCATCGTCTATCTGGTCTGTGTAAAATTGGCCGAATTTCTCGGCGCCGGCCTCAATATCTCCGGTCATAAGCGACTTGTAAGCATCTGACCACTGGCCGATTGCCTTCTTGCCGTTCTGGCCGTCTACCCATGTTCCCCAGGCTGCGGCTTTCTCCGGTGATCCTTGCTCAAGGTACATTTGGCCAATCTTGGGCGCCGCGTCCTTCATAAAGTATTCCATCACGTCCGGCGCCGCTTTTTCAGATGCCGCGCGGGCGCTGGCTTCATCGCCATACACTTTCCCGCCAGTACCTTTGTAGCCTGTATTGATACCGCCTTCATAGGTAGGCTTTACGCCGGCATCGATTTCGCTTTGTCGTGAAGCCTCCGCTCCTTTTATGCCGTCTTTGTAGGCTTTCTGCAGCTTGCCCTTGTCGTATGCACCTTTGATCTTTTGGGCGTCATCAATGCCCCTGGATGCCCCGCTGGCAAAATTTCCGAGTCCGGCAAAGAAATTCATAATTTGGTTCCTTTCGATTTCGGCTTGGCTTTGCCCTTGCGTTTAACTTCTGACAGTTCGGGCAGTGAACGGGTGATTTTAGCGTCAAGCTCTTGAATAGCCTTCATTGTCACGCCAAGGGCATCGCCAACGGGTATGCTCTTGCCGTCACCCATGCCGGTTTCACGCTTGAAGTCTTCAGCGTAAGCACCAACATGCTCATCTTTGCCGCCATCCTCAATGCCTTCTTTGTAGCGCCACTTTTCAATGTTCAGTTTGTTAATGCTTTCAATCGCGCTTTCCTTGATCTTTTCTTTGTTGGTTTTGTAGTCTTTCGAGGAAACAGCCATCATCCCAGCTGTCCCAGCAAGCTGACCAATGCCCTGCCACGCTGCGCCGGCGGCTGCCTGGTTGGCTGACCATGCCTGCAGTTCATTGTTGTACTGCTGGTTCATAATGCTGGCGCCGCTGCTGTTGCCCTGCATTGCTCCGCTGTAGCCTTGACCAGCTGCTGCGTTAGTTGCTCGAGCATTGCCTGCAGCATTCAAAGCACCACCTTGGGCGCTGTTGCCGGCCTGGATTCCCAGCTGTGCGCCGCCAGCGGCTTGACTTGGCAAACCTTTGCCCATGTTGATGGCATCACCACGTAGCGCTACACCTTGGCCTCGTACCTGGTTGCGCGCCTGAGTGCCTGCGCCAGCGGCTGCCAGTGCGGTGTTAAAGTCACTTGCTCGCTCTACGCCGGCATACCTACCGCTTCCTGGCTTAATGCCCATGCCGGCCATGCTTCGGCGGCTCTGGTCGCGCGCCTGTTGTGACTCGGTTAATACGCTTGCCTTGGCCTCTGCTGCCAACTTGTCTTGACGTTCGCCAGAATCCCAATTTTTAGCGGTATCAATAAATTCATCTTCCAATGGCTGGAAAACGTCTTCATATCGCTGGCGGTCTTCCTCGCCTTGGGCCTTGGCTTTTTCGGCGGTATCCAGCTGGCTTTCACCAATCCTTTTGGTTAGAGCATCAATGCCTACTTGCCGCTGCTGTTCTGTCGAAAGCTGTTGTTTTGTGACCTCGAGCCATTCTTTGCCCAGTCTCACATTTTCCATGGCGGCCTGGCCCACCAGCGGGTCCGGCGAAGGCGCGCTGCCGCCGCCCTTTTTAAACATTAGGTTTTTTTGCCACTCCGGCTGCTCTGGCTCTTCCGTAATAACAAAACCTTCCGGTGTGACCATTTCCCCGCCAAAATTCCAAGGCAGTCGGTGCGTCAAAGCAACAACTCCGGCGGCAATCAGCGCAATAATTGCTGCTTCAAACATTTCGATACTCCTGTGGAATGAATTGGCAATGCTCCCTGAGCATGCCCATTACGTAAACATCGTCGTCAGGGAGCGCATTTCTGCACAAACCTTCTATTTCAAACCCCAGGCGCAAATCCATGTTTAATGCCGCCTTGTTCTTTTTCGGTACCAGCCCGGTCACCCTGCGCAATCCCAGCTGAACAAACGGGTATGCAAAGGCCCGAGAAAGCATCTGCCTTGTCATCCAGCTGCATGAGCCGTCACTGACAACGTGAATGTTGCAGTCACACTGCGAAAACCCGTCATACACAATCACTGCAGCGTAAGATCCACACTCCCGGGTAAAGGCTATGGTCTTTGCGTCATCCCGAAAGCTAAGGCCGGCAAGCCGTTCTTGCGCCCATGTAATTGCGCTATCTTGATTGCCGTAATCTGCTGTAATCATGCGCTTCCTGTCATTAACTGTGCCGCCATTGTAACCGCTTGCTTATTGGTCTTGCACTGCCTGTAATACCGCGCGCAATGCTTCGATGATGGACTGAACATCAGTAACCAATCGATCAAACTCTGCCTTAGTGGGCGCTGAACCGGCTGCCTTTTTGCTGCGCTGGTTACTTGCACGGCTAAGGCCGTCCAATGACTTCCTGCGAATGGCTGACTTCTCAAGTGTGGCGCTTTTGTCGCCATTCAATAGCTCTACCTTTTCCTGGATCAATTCAAGACGTTTTAAGATAGGGGATAGCTCTGGGTTTCTCATATTGCGTTCAACTCCCTGACGCTGCTGGATAGGCTAATTTGACTGATTGGAGTATCAGCAAAAACTTGGATTTCCCATTTTTTAGCCTTAAACCCTGTTGGCAGCCTCCGCACCTGGTTGTATCCCCCAATAGCTTTAACCAAATTTCCGTCAGCATAAACGTTGGTCACGACTGTTCGGTTTATAGTTGGCACCTCTAACAGATCATCAAAACCAAGGGCTGCCACATTAACAGCAAGCGCATTAACAGCGCCGTTAAGAGGATCGGTTGAGTCATACAGCGCAGTATTTGCCAATACCGCCGAGTCTATTTCGTCCTGCAGCGCCCTGATTTCATCTTCTGTAAGCGCATCATCAGCTTCGACCAGAATTGCCGTGTACGACTCTGGCCGGGACAGAACAAATTGCTTACTGTCCCATCGAAGGAGCAAATTAGCCTCCCCGGCTGGGTCGTATTGGTACACCTTTTGTCCTTCTAGGTAATACAGCCGCCCCATTTCCAAGCTGTAATAAAAACTGTAAGTCTGGATTGAACTGCGAATTATAAAAGGTTGAGCGCCAGACAAATCAACAATGAGTGTGCCTCTCTGCTCTACATTATCAGGGTCAGCATAACTGTAACTTGCGTAAAATCGGGCATTAAACTGTCCAGTAGTCCAGCCAGCTGGGTTGTATGAAAGCCATTCGTTTCGGTCAATGATGCCGCTTGTAACCACGCTGGCGCCGGCATCAGATATCATCACCAAGCCATCGTATGACGGATAGACCACGGAATAGCCCATATCCTGTATGCCCCGGGCATTAATGCACGGCAGGTTAAGCTCAAGGTCTGACATTCGCATAGAGTCGGGTGACGTGCCTGTGGCGATATACGGCAATCCCTCGGTCATAATCGCAATGCTAGATCCAAAACCACCCAGCCCGACAATTTCATGGTCAGTTTTCAAGATGTATTTTTCAGGGTATGCGTGTGGCTTGTACGGCTCACTGAAATACAGTTCTTTTCCCTTAAACGCGGCCATGATTCCGTTGGGCAAAGAAATGACGCCGCGCAAGCCGTCCGGTGGTGGGTTGTAATCAAGTGACTCAAGCTCGCCAAGTATGCCTGTAAACGGCGAAGCATCTGTGAAATCGTCGGTCGATACGTTGCGCTGGTGTATCAAATAAGGTCTTACGCCGCTGTCTCCGAACTGTGTGCGGTATATGCGTTGGTAAGTTATGCCGCGGCTGGCGACTCCAACCTGGAACCCTTCTAAATCTACACTCATGCCAGGAGACACCAGCACAGAGTTACTCAATGCGCACGGTTCGCTTTCTTCGGTGATCCCATTTATCTCGGTTACCAGCGTGTAGCTGTAAAGCTTGCTTTCAGATAGGTCGTCGTCCAGCGTTCCGGTTTCGGTGGCCGTCAGTGCGCTGGTTGCTCGCGGCAAGGCAAGCTCGTAAGAAACCCCGTCGACAATCATTTTTGGCGTTGTGCTTGGTGCGCCCATAACGTAAAGACGATCATCTGCTATTGGCGCCTTAGCCACGCTAGTTCCATCAGCAAAAAGCATCCAGTCGCTGTCTTTGAGATAGATTACACCGCTACCGGTAACTGTCTCTGAAAACGTGTTGGCCAACTTACTGATACGGACCGGCTCAAGACCACCATCAGTAAGGCGAACGTCCATGGCGAACTGTGAAGCCATATCGGGCAGTGCGCGCGGCATAATCCGCGGTAGCTCGCCGGTGAAACCTATCAGCTTTAATGTGGCCATGCCGCCCCCGTAGTTAGTTGAACATCACACTGCTGACACTGGCAGCCAATACCAATCAGCTTTTTCATTTCAGACTCTCCAGTGCGGCCTCAAGAGGTGACTGGGTATATGTAGAATGCGCTGTCACGGCGCTTGCGCCACCACGCTTTTACGTCAAAGTTCGGGCAGGGTTTGCGGCTGTCCAGATCACAATGCCCCACCACTTCAGCGTCAGGGTACTGTAGCTTTTTGGCAACCAGCCAACCTTCCAGAATGTTGAACTGCTGGCTTGAGAAAATGTCGGTGCCCATCAAGACAATACCCAGGCTGTCGCTGTTGTCGCCTTCGCCGTTTTCGTCAAAATCGCGGACGTGTGCGCCCTGCCAGTAATCCGGTCGGCCTTGCTCCAGCAAACCGCTTACAGTCACTACCGCGTTGTACCCTATACCGGACCAGCCACGCTCTTGATGCCAGCGGTGTATATCCTCGGCGGTATCATCGCGCCCGTTCGGGGACGCCGAACAGTGAACGACTAGATATTTAATCCTTCGCATTGTTGTCGCCTTTGGTTGTTTTATCGTCGATGCACACATAGTCACCGCAACTATAAACCTCCAGCACGGCCATTTCTGTCTGAGTTTGCCAAAACGGGGTGCAAGAGTGCCCGGCATAAAACGCTATGACTCCACGCCATTCAGGGCTTGGCAGCATTAACTCCCATGGCCCCCATGATTGGTAACCTGTACGGCGAGAAATAGTAGCGGTGCCGGTGTCGGTAAACCTGAGAGGGATCAAATTAGGTATGCCGCCCAACTGAGTGCCGTAGACAGATACACCGATAAATTCGCAATACCTGACTTTGTTCATCGAACCGCTAACCACTAATTTTCTGCCGTCAACCGCGTAGTCGCGCACCGTAAAATCTTCAATGACCGGGTGGATATAGGCTTCGATACCTTTATATGACGCTACCAGACCTGAAGTAATAATAAGGTAAAACACAGCTTTCAGGACATATCTTGCGCCAATCTTCACAACAAACCCCCCGTATTGTTGAACAGTAGCACTAGTATGGCACTGATAACCCCCCCCAATACGATCCGCACCAACCACTTTATGTTGTCGTTTATTTCAGCCAACTGCTTTGCAGTGGTCATGGTTTGCTGTTCCAGTATGGCTACGCGAACATCAATCTTGTGCAGATGCCTACGCTCTACAAAATCCGTGGAGGTAGGGTGGTGCTCGTCATCCATACTAGCTCCATTCTAATGTGTTTAAACTGCTGAAATGGGCGACCAGTACCGATCAAACGTACCATCGCGGCCAGGCTCAGTCGTATTGGCTGCAATAGCCGACTCATACAACCAGATATTGTCGGCGTCATTCGGATTATCGTGCGTTACCTGGTCGTCAACGGCATACGCATCTTGAGCGCCCGTAGGCTGAACCCATGCCGGAATAACGCCAGCTGCGACAACCGGTGTGAAGAGTGCCGGTACTGTTGGTGGCGTCCAGTTCGCCTGCGTAGTGTGAGCCTGAACCACTCGGTAAAGGTCACCGTCGAACTGGTACAAGTCGTCAATTGCAACAACCAAACCAGCTTTGAATTTTGGGTACAGGCCTGACAATGCCCGAACCTCTTCATCAGATAGCTGATCCTGAAGTATCGCGCTGCGACTGGTGATCCTTCCCAGCGCTTCAAGCTGACGACGAACCATGCCAGGGGTCACTGTAATTTGCATGCCTTTATCCTCTTTGGGTTGCCGTGGGTTTTAAACGGCAGTTATTGAAATGATTTGCGGCCCATATTGAAGCAATATAAATCCCTTAGCGTCTGCCTTTATTTCAAGGGTTGCCACGCCATCAACTGGATTCACTGGGAACTCTTCATCATCAACCAAAAAAACCGCCTGCTCACTGGTTTTAACAGTGGCCGTCACCATATCAACGTTGTCAGCGGTAAGCGTGTTTTTATCAACTAGCAAAAAGTTATCTGGCTGAACAGCCGGCTGAACCAATCCTGATAGCACTGCTGGTATTGGTTTTGTTACAACCTGCTCCGGTCGCATAAGCTCAAGAATGGCCAGTGTTTCCGCTTCTGTAAGGTTTTCACCATCAAGAATTTGATCGGGTATGAAGTGGTTTAAAGTTGCATCACCCCAGTCAATCACCATCGTTTGTGATTCAGGGCTAATAGATATAATTTTTAGTATTGCCATTTCTGCTTCCTTTTGATTGTTAAGACACTGCGCCTTTGACGCGGGTTGTGTTATTTCCGCTTATCCAAGTGACAGCATGGCCGTTTCGCTGTACTGCCCTGCCTCCGGCAGTAGCGGGTTGATAATTTGGGTACCAAGCTGGGTCTACGTAACCTGCACTTCCAGCAATACCGTTTGCCCCACCTGCCCCTGATCGCCAAATTATAGAGCTTGAGCTGGATTCAACCGCAGCGCCACCAGCGGTTAACGTCCCGTTATTGCCATTAAAGTTGTAGCGTGGTTCTCTGTTGCTTATACCTATGTTTTGTCCTGCACCGCCGCCGCCCAACAAATAATTAGGACCAAAGCCAAAGCCGTATGAAGCAGTCTGGCCTCCACCTCCACCTGCCCACAAGTAACCTGCGGAATTGTCTATAGAAACCGGCATATCTAACAGAATCGAAGCGCCGCCAGGGAAGCCTTGCACTACTGGGGAATTGCCACTAGGCCCATTAACATAAGCGGGGCTGCCGCCTCTGCCGCGAATGTAGTTTTGGTTAATTATTTTAAGGGTTGAGCCGGCAGGGAATACGCCAGTTCGCAAGGCAAATGTTGCTGTTGAGTATATGTTGGCTTGATTGACAAAAACGTAATTGCCGGCTGCTGCTGGTGATCCCATCAGCGAGAAAATACTTGCACCAACTCTCTGCACTGTATTTGTAAATATGATTTCGTTGGCTTTTCCACGTAAATCCGCCAGCGATATTGGCCCGCTTGCCACGCCGGCAAGACCACGAACACTCGACGCTCCAAGGGCAAGAGTCGCTGTTGCTGTCAAGCCAAGCTCTGCGTTCACATCGTTAAAGGATATTGGGCCTGTGGTTGGTAGTGCCATTAGCCAATCCTCCGCTTCAGTTCATCAATTTGCGCCTGTTGCTCCTTGATTGCCTCAATCAACAAGCCGGCCAGGTTGCCGTAAGCAACGGACATTATGCCCTCTGAGTCATGTTCAATTACTTCGGGCAAAACAGAATTAACCTCCTGTGCAATTACGCCAGTGAATTTTTTCTCACCTTCAAGCAACTTAAAAATGTAACCGTTTAGACACATCACCTTTTCCAAAGCATCAGGTATTTTTGTTATTTCACGCTTTAGCCTTGCATCCGAATAAGCGGTGATATTTCCTGCTGCTGTAATGCTGCCTGCTGCGCCAAAATTGCCTGTTGTCGTAATGTTTCCGCTTACCGCAAGGTCGCCGGTCATTGTGCCGCCAGCTAATGGCAGCCTTGCAGCTATGGCGAGGTCTTGTACGTCCTGCTCATTTTGAAGTGCAATAATTGCACTGGCCGCTGCCTCGCCGGCGCTGTGATTACCATTAATTCCGGCCATCACGTCATCGTTGACGCCTTTTGTGTAGCGAAGCTCTATTCGATCGTTTATGGCAAAACTGAGCGCCCCGGTACCTTCCCTTGCGCGAACTACGGTCAAAATGTCATTGCTGCGGCTTGTGCAGCGCATGATTTCAAAAGTCGCGTCCCCTTTCACCACGGTTACAGGAAACCACTCATTGGCTTGAAGTGACGGGAACTTGTCACCCTCGCCTGACAGCACGGTTAATGTGGTTTGTGTGCCATTTAAGCTGACCTGCAGCCGTGACGTGGCGTTGTTGGCAATTATTGCATTCATGGTGGTCATAATCCCGCCATCCTCTCGGTTAGCTGTTCAATCTGTTGGCGCTGGGTTTCAATCTGCGCCTGCTGCTCTTTGATTGCCTGGACAAACAGACCTGCCAAGTTTCCGTAGGCCAGCGAGTACATGCCGCCAGGGTTTTTTTCGTTTGGACCACCCATTACCGCTTCTGGCAATACCGCTAATACCTCTTGCGCGATTAGACCAGTTTCGCGCCTGGTGCTTTCTGTTCGCGTGTACCTGTAACCGGTTAACTGGCCTATCAGTTCAAGCGCTCCATCAATTGGGTCCAGATTTTCTTTTAATCTGCTGTCTGAATACGCAGTGATATTTCCTGTTACAACTAAATCAGAACTACTAGTTCGTGACGTTCCACTTAATATAAGACCGTTGCTTTCATGCCTTAACTGGCAAGCAGTATAACCGCCACGATGAAAGCCCACAGAGACATCACTACCATCGCTTGTCACAAGTTCAAGATGCCCGTTACTGTAAACAACGCCTGCACTTGTATTTTTGGTTATTATCCCGCCGCCGTTTTTTGCAATATATTCAGCATCTGATTCTGTTTGACTGTATGAACTCACATTACGGACTGAACCAAGCCCAACGTCACCTTTTACAAGACTCACGGCGCCTGTCTTGCCGGCCACGCTATCAACCGTGTTCACTTCGGCATTAGCTTCAATTCCAGAAAGCTTTGATTCCTTGGCATCGGTAAAAACATTCGTATTAGAATTGCTTTCGTATGCCGTTTTTATTTCGCCTGCCGTCTGATCTGCTGTCGCGCTGGCTTCTATTCCGGCAAGCTTTGAGACTGCAGCATCGTTGTAAGCATTGGTATTGGCATTGCTCTCGTATGCGGTCTTTATTTGTGCCGCGGTCTGGTCAGCTGTGGCGCTGGCTTCTATCCCTGAAAGCTTTGTAACCTGAGCATCGGTAAATGCGTTGGTGTTAGTGTTACTTTCATACGCGCTTTTAATTTCACTTGCTGTTTGGTCAGCTGTCGCGTTGGCCTCTATGTTCCCCAGCTTTGTTTCTAGCAAGTCGGTAAAGTCGTTGGCAGATAGACTTTTTCCTGATTGTTTTGGCTCGGCATTATCTGCCAATGCACCTTGCGCCGCGGTTGCAAACTGAGTAGTTAACGCATCCTCGGTAATTCGCAGCTCTGCAGTGTCTCCAGCTGCAAACGTGATACCTGTCGTGCCTTCTTGGGCGCGCGTAATGGTCAAAGCATCGCCGGAACGGCTTGTGCATCGCGTAATTTCAATCTGCGTGTAATCGGCTGACCGTTGCAGTACCAACGGAAACCAATCACCACCGGTCGGTGCAGGGAATAAAGCGCCTTGCCCTGTCTCAACGGTGACGGTCGTTGCTGAACTGGACAGGGCGCTGGCCACTATGGCGCGCGCATTGTTTGAAAAGAGTACGGCCATTTTCTGCCCCTATGGTTCGCTTAACAGCGAGTTATGCGGATTTTGTAACAGTCCTCATAAATCCGGCCTTGGTTGGTCGCCATGATTTGTGTTACTTCGTAGGTGTGCCCAGCGGTACCACCCGATAGCCAGGCTTTTGCCACTGTGTCGGTGTGCTGAATCGAATCAACCAGCAAAAGCTCGTCGGTCCCGGTAACAGTGACAGCAACGGTTTGAATGATTTCGTTCACCTCGAGCAAACCTAATTCAGCGTAGTCAATGTCGTAATCCAGACGCGCCTGGTCGGGCTTTCTCTGACTTCCAAGCCTCATGGTAACGTTCTCCGGTTCTTGCCAGCGTACATGGTGCGCCCGCTTGGTGGTGCGTACATTGTCCGGCTGCCTGGCGCGCTTATAAACAGGCTGGGTATTGGCGGTATCCCATAGCCATGGTCAATCATTTTGACGCTGACAGCTGCAGATCCAGATGCGTACACGTAAGGCAAAGCTTGAATAGATCCAGTGCTGAACAGTGCAGCCGCTAACGCTCGGCCACTGCCATAATGGTAGTCCCCAAACGTAAATTCACCGGTGCTATGCACGGTAATGACTGCTCTGGAAACGGGAGCGCTGGCAATCAGGTTTGCTTTGCCGTTGGCGTTTACCCAGATGCTTGATTGCATGTTGGGTATATGTGAGGCCCGCCCCGGCTCACTACCTCTTGAGACTACCTCGTTAAATGCTTTGCCACTGCCTGTTTTTGGTGTGACTGCCCGCCCATCAAGTGCAGAATCAACCTGCACACTGAATACAGCCTCAACCTTGGTCGCCACCCTGAAATCACTATCTAAAGCCACAACAACTTCAAACGATGCGCTGCCAGTAGCGCCGCGGTGCATGACACCTTCCGTTGCTACCTGGACCGGCATTGAGCCAATGAGCGTAGCGCCTCGCCGGCCAATTCCTTCGGATCTAAATTCAATTATTGCTGTTGCGCCCCAAAGAAGAACCAGACTGAGGCCGCCGCTTGAATTAACAGCCACAACTCCCGCCCCGCCAGCTGTTTGCACTGCTTGGCTGGCCGAAGCTATTGGGCCTGCTGCTAACGGGCTGCTGGCAAGCATCAGAGAACTTGAACTTCCAATCGGTTCACGTTGGCCACAAACACATCACCTGGTTTCATTGTTCGGGCAGTATCCAAGGCTGCATAGGTAATCATTTCGCCACCGGTGGCCGCTGTGCGCAACGAGAAGTGAGTAACAACCACATCGGCAGAACCATTTTGAACAGGCCAGATCAGCTGTTTGGTGTTTTGGCTTACACCATCTGTTGGTGCGGTCCACGCTTGAGCCAGTGTTCCGGCGCCAAGCCTGGAATCAATGCGCACATAATCAGGCCAATCACCTGTACTCACCTCGCCCACGGTCCCGGTTTCCGTTGGGTTGGCTGTATGGAGCGCCACGTACACTTCATCTGGCACAGTAAAAGCTATGCCGCGGATTATAGAGTTAATTATTGCTGTTTCGAGGTAATTACTTGCTGCTGACATTGGTAATGCTCCCACTGGTATTAGAAAAAGAACGGTTTTGTTCTGACTCTGGCTCGCTGCTGGCCTTTCACGCTATCGCTGTTCATGCCATCCAGTCGCCGTTCAAAGCGGGTTGAATGGAACATTGCCAACTCTGCACTGCTGTACGGCTGCCCTGGCTGCATGTAAAGCTCCGCCAGCGCACCATCTGCAATAATCTGTTTGTAGTGGTCAGCGATAAAATCAGGGAATACTGTTGCGTCCTCAGATGGCTTTAGGAACGTGCTTAGTTCCAGTGTGCCAATCCCCCCGGGTACCAGTAGAACGGTATCAGGCTCTGTCTGCGTAATGTACTTGGGCTGGCCATCGCCCCATGTGCGCCAACCTTCCTTCGTTCCATCCAGCCAGGTAATGCTTGCCGGCTCAAGGTTGTACCCATTAAACCGCGCGCTCTCAATTTCATAGATAACGGCGCCGTGTTCTGCCGCTATAATTCCTTCCTCGAGCGAAACAATATGGATGGTGTCCACGCCACGCCATAGCCTGGTGCGCTGGCAAAATTCCTGGACGGCCACCCGAATGGCATCATTTACTGCCGGCCTTGGCGCGCCTTCCACACGCGGTAGAATCTTACTCAAGAATGCCTCAAAGCCAATCATGCCTCACCCGCCTGTGCTGATACCGCTTGCTGGCTCTGGTTGCTAGTGCCAAGGGCATCGCTGAACTGTTGGTAGAACATTACTGCCAGCTGCGTATCGGCGTATTCAGAGTCTTTAGATATCGCCCTGTGGACAACGTAACTGGTCAGCGGGTCAATGTATTCCGGTCCCATTGGGACGCTCGAGGCTATGGTGAACACCTCCGGCATTCTGACAACCAGCGCTTCCACCACGGTTCCAGCTATTGCCGGCGGATAAACGTAGAACTGGGTTGGCTTGCGCTCGTCATACGTGAAATGGACAATCTTGCTCGTTGGCAGTGTCTGGTACCAATCCGGCTCCCAGCTGTCCAGCTGACGCCGTGAAGTACGTTCGATAGGTCGGCCACCAATGACGCGGATCACATCAGATAGCAAAATTGCGCTGTCAGAGAGCGTCTGTAGTGCGCCTTCCACCAATGCAATCTCTTCCGTCTGTGTTCCCGCCGGCGGCCTTGCTCTTAAAATGGCTGCCGTTCCGTCATACGCCCAATAAAGAAGCTCGTCGATCGTGTAAGTGACGTTCTCAATATCGTTTAATAGCAGGTTGGCCCGCTTGGTTACTTCGGAAACGGCAAACATAATGATTACTCCTGGTCTTCGGCGCGCAAGTCTTCCAGCAAGGTTTCAAGCTTGCGCCGGCCTGCCTTTTTGCCAAATACTTCTTCCCATTCAAGACGAACGGCGCCTTCGTTTACGGCTTCATCTTCATCAGTCGCGTTGCGCCCATCATCTGGCGCGTTAACCGGTCCCAGACTGTTTTCGTTTTCGTCTTCTGGCTCCGGCTCAACGTAACCTTCAATATCATCATCTGAAATTTCAATGTCGCCATCCAACGAACTGCCGGACGGCTGCAATGTGTTTTCGGTGTCGGGGTTAGTGTCGGATTCAGTGCTGCCATAACCAAAATCATCTTCGTCGTCTGTGACAATTCGGTAGGCTTCCGATATCGCCAGGAGTCTGCCCACTGCTTTTTTGTCTTTCACTTCGCAAACATGCCGCTCAATGCTATCGGCGCGGAACTTGTACGTTTTTCCAAACAATTCAACGTCTGTACCTGCTGCACGTTTAATCTTGCATTCAATTTGCATTATCTTTTCCTTGTGTAAAAAAAAAGGGCCGGCGTTTGGTGCCGCCCCTTTTTTTGGGTCACTTATTTTGCCTTACTTTTGACGGTATAGAACCATCGCCACCAATAGCTGGTCTGCTGCGGTGGTGCTTGCGCTCTTGAACTTTACACCAATGCTTCGGTCTTCGCGTCCAGAGTCCAAAGTGAAGCCACCCACCAGAGTCATGCGTGTGACACTTGTAGCTGCAACGTCGACATCAGCGTGAAACTCGGCGCCACAAGTGCGGGCTTGATCGGTGTCACCGTAGGCGCCGGACATAATCCCAACGTCGATATCTACGCCGGTACCCATTGCGCCAGCAAGCATTACAACGTCAACGATATCGTGTTCCGCCGGCAATACGCCGATTTCAATGATATCGCCAATAGCTTTGTCGGCGGTGATAACGGTTGAAAATTTCTGCGCAACAACCTCGGCTGCGCAGCCAGATGTAGCGGGCATTTTGCGACCACTTGCCCATGCGGATTGAGTAATAGCCATCTTGATATTCTCCTGGTAAGTCGGTGCAAGCTAAACGCGGGGATCACCCCGCGCTATTGCTTATGTGTTGGGGTCTGCGGCTCCGGTGTCGATTGAAATAACACCAAAGTCTTTGTTGTTGAATCGAGTCTTCTTCATGCCAACGATACAGCCAGATGCGACTGTTGGCTCGTTGCCGAAGTCCTTCATTTCCTCTTTCCACTCCCAACGGCGGCCAGTGGGTGTGCCGTAAGCCACTACGCCGGCTTGACGGCCCATAAACAATGCCCGGGACGCACTGACGTTACTACCAGCGCCATAATCGCTGAAACGGATGGCGTTGCGGTGGCTGTGCAGAACCACGTTTTTAAGCATACCAAGTGAGCCTTTGAAGATCGGGTTGTTCCGGCCTTCGGCGGCGGCGGCGGCTTTCTGAACATCGAGCCATTCACCTGCGGATTCATTGCGCAAGTCGTGAGCCTGGAAGGGCGACATAACGCACACATAACGCTCTTCGCCTTCCATGGTAACTGGGACCATGTTGGCTGCGTCAGGGTCTTGCGCTTGCAGCATGGTGGCTTTCACCTCTGCGCGCTCAACAATAGAACGGGTCATTTTGTCACCCGCAACGATTGAACCCTTGCTGGTTGCATCGCCACCGTACATCTGGTGAATTGCATCAGGCGTCTGAAACAGATTGCCAGCGTGACCAGTGAAGTCGAGGCCAAACAGGAAATCTCTGTTGATGCCGCGCGCGCCAGACAGGTACATGAACATCAGTTCGTCGCTGAAACGGGACCAGTAATCACCCAAGCGGTTACGGGCAATGGATCGCAAGTTATGCACAGTACGCTTGCGGGTCATTTTGCCGCCGGCTGATACGGCTTTACGCGCCTGGTCGATATTTACTTCGTCGGTGTAGAATTTCAGGTTTTCCGCTTTGTTATCCAAGCGGCGGTCGCCTTCGGTGTATTCACCGCGCAGCTGCACAGACAGGTCGAATGAAATCCGGTCACCACTATCGGTTTCCAGTTCAGTCTTGCGTTGGATGATGCTGTTGTCTTCGGTACCAACGAACTTGCGCTCGAAGTATGATTTTTTGATTTGGTCGACTGCGAGTGAGCCAGACCACTTTTTTGCGGCTTTAGGATCGCCAAAAGCAACTACGGTAGAAGCCATCAGGAGTTACCCCTCATTGGGTTTAGGTTTTCGTATTAGCTCCGTCACTCCTGCGACTTCACTTGCTCGGTGTTCATTATCTGTTCGATAAAGGCTTTGTGCAAGCCAGTTACTTTTCCTTGCGCTTGCCAATGCCGTATTTTGCAGCTATTCCGCTAAGGCTTTTGATTTTCTCTACCCTGTTTATTGGAATGCTGCGGTCGGCGTCAAAGGATAATCGGGCAACCTGGCCTTTCTTTTCCTCAAGAGTTACCCGTATCTCACCATTTTTTCCAATGACAACGGTTTCTCCCGGCTTCAGGTCAATACTAAGCATTCAGGCGCCCCATATAAAGTTAGTGGCCATTTATAGGCCACGTTCTAGTTATTGCGCCAGGTAGCGCTCTTGCTCTTTTTCCGACATTGCATCAAATGCCGCTTCGTACCCTACAGGGTCAGAGTCAAGTAACCGGTCCAGCCTTGCGTATTTACTCACGTTGGTTGGGTCTTGGGTGTCCGAACTAGGCAATGCTCCTAGTGTTGGTACTGCCTTCACCACTTTTTTTGCTGCCTTTTTCCCTTCTGCAGCTTTTTTCTCTTTTGCCGGTACAGCAATGCCAAGGTCTTCATAGATTTTCGTGTGCGCCTTATTCAGCATTTCTTCGCCGGTTAGTTCTTTGTTGGCGGGATCTTTTGCCAATAAAATCACCATCCGGTCTAGGTTTTCATACAGCAAGGGCTTCGCTTCATACTGCGTGTTCTCGTCCAGAAACGAACGTACTGTGTCCATCCATACCGCGCGCTCTTGCTGCTCTTCCATTTCGACTGCAATTTGAGCCTTGAACTGCTGCTGCTCAATACCGCGCTCTTCTTTGTCCAGCGTACCCATGGATTGCCGGTATTCCTTCGTGGTCAGTTCGCCATCGTCAAACTGAACTTCCAATTCTTCGCGCTTGGTGGCAATGGTAGCGATTTTCTCTTCGATATCGGCGGGCAAATCCGCGCGTAGTAGCGGGTTATAGCCCTCTTTAGCGCTGGCCTTTTCTGCAGACTCACTTTCATCGCCTTCACCTTCATCGCCGGCAGCTTCTGCGGCAGCTTCTGCGGCTGCGGCTGCGGCTGCATCATCATCGCCGGTTTCTTCGCCTTCGCCTTCGCCTTCATCTTCGTCGTCGTCGTCGTCGCCATCCTCGTCTTCTTCGCCTTCCTCTTCCTCCAGCGCCTCGCGCTCTTCTTCGGTTAGCTGGTTCCAAAACTCTTCGCTGATTTCTTCAGGACGTGCCATTTCATCACCTTTTGAACAGTTGTTAATTGTTAAGCTCGGGTTTTTCCTTTGCCTTCGTGCAGCTGCTGGCGCAGCAAGTAACCTTCCAGCCGGCCAATTTTCGTGGTTGCGTCACGGCGAGCGTAATGCCTTCCGGTACCTTCATTGAAGTTAGCCGGGTCTGCACAGGCCGACTCTCCAATGACTGTAAATTCATTAACCAGCGTCAGCACACAGACCGTTACCGTGGTCCCGTCAAATACGTGGTATTGCTCTTTGATTATGCGCGAATCAATCAACTCGTCTGTAACCGTGTTGTGGCGCGGCATTACTACGCCTTCTGAATTTAGGTAAAAATTCTTATCGTCCATTTCCTGACCTCTTTTCTATGTGCCTGGCGTCATGCCTGGGGTTGGTTGCTGCTGCTGGCCCTGCTGCTGCTGGCCCTGCTGCTGTTGCTTCATCATGGCGGTCTGTTCTTCCTCCATTGCCGCCTGCTGCTCCTGCTGGGCCTGCTCTTCCATCATTGCCTGCTCTTCCATGGCAGCCTGGCGCTGTTGATCGGCTGCGGCGGCTTGCTCGGTTGCCTCTTTTTCGGTCTGTGACACAAAACCAAACTCTCGCATCAGCTTGTCAGCGATACGGGTCACCTGCGGATACGCCAGCGCTTCCTTGGCCGCTTCAATGGCTTTGGTCTGACTGTCCATGTTGCGGTTAGTAGCTGCCGCAGCATTCTCATTAAGCTTCGACAATACAGCCTGCTGCTCTGCCTCGGTTTTGCCAGCTTCGGCCATTTTCTTGCGCAATTCAGCCTGAACCATATCGTTCTGCATTTTCTTCTGCTGGGCCTGGTCTTCCATAGCCGCCTGTTCTTCTTCTGTAATTTCAGTGGCGTCAGGGTCACGCTGCCCGTTGATCTGGCGAATACGCTTAACAATTTCTTCCGCGTTTGGCAAGTCCATGGCTTCGACAACCAGATCCAGCAAGATGATGGCAACCTCCGGCGGCATCTGTCCCATCATATCCGCCAGCTTCTCTGCTTGGGCCTCACGGATTGATGCGCGCCATTCGCTTTCAAACACAATAAAGTCTGCTTTCGTGTTCACAATATCGTTTTCTGGCAGCCCGTCATTTACGGTCACAAACTCCGGCGTCCCACGCTCGTTCGTAATGCGGAATACTTTTTCCTCGCTGTAATATTGCTCCATCAACGACAAAACCTTCTCACCCTGGATCTGGAATGCCAGGCGAAGGTTATCGAACAGCTTGGCTGTACTCATCATGCCTTGTTCTTGCCGGCGCTGAACGGCGATACCAGACTGGGCGTTGGTTGTCTTGCCCTGCAGTTCATCCGTTACACCGCTGGCGGTCTGGCTGAATGCAATATCACGCTCCATCATGCGCAGATGGGTTTCTTCCAGTCCCCGGTCGACGTTTAAATCAAGTGCGTAACCTTTTTTGTACTCAATGATGGCGTCAGGCCGTGCGGCTTCTTCTCTAAGCTCGTCAATATCGTCGACGGCGCCCTTCTCCATCATTATTTTGTTCGTCGACATAATGTAGAGCGCCTTGCTTGCGCGCTTGTTTATATCTTTCTGAACATCACGCATGCCGCGAATGGTGCCATACGGTAGGTTGTCGCGGTCGCGGCGGTAGCTGAAAATCGGCGTGAAGGGATATCGATTGTGCTTGTAGGGGCTTTCATCGTTGTAGCACAGGCCGGCCATGGCCATTACCGCAACGCATACACGCATTTGAACCAGACTGTTAACAACCGACCGGCCTGATTGGATTTCCTCTTGTTGCTGCTCGTCTTCCGCGTCGAATGTGTCGCCGTTAAGTTTGCCGCCCTGCAAGCGCTCGCGGCGAATGGGCTTCTTGTACCAAATTTCAATCATTCTCACGCGCGGCCTGGTGCCTGAATCGGTACCCCGGCCACCAACGTTGTCTTCCAGAGTCTCTTCCTGGCTGTCCATTGCCTGGTCGCCGTACTCGTGGTCGTTGCCAGCATCGAACGTATTTTCTACTGCAGATCGCTTAATGATATCGGCGCGGTCGGGAAACATCGTTATGGCGATATCTTCATCGATCCACTTGCTGCGGATCACGTAACGCGCATCCTTGAGGTCCATTTCAGTGCTGCTGCTGTCCCAAAGCATGTTCCGCCATGACTCGTAGCGCTCAAACAGCATTTCTTCGTCGCTATCGTCCTGTATGCCGCACTCCATCCAACCTATGCCGACTTTTACGGAGTCTTCAAACGCTCGGCTCCGGTGGAACTGTGTACGGTTTATGTCAGTGACGTACTTAAACATCTTGGTCTTGCGCTGCGCCGGTACTGCGTCCTCCGGTCCTCGCGGCAAAACCTTGTAGTCAACTCGGCCTTTCTTCTCGCTGCCGATGATCCAGTTGCAGGCTTGCGACACCACGTTGTACACCAATGGCTCTTGCCCGCGCGCCATGATCTCTTCCGAGTCTTGCTCGCTCCACTGAACATGGTCGTAATAATCGGCATCGATCGACATTTGCACTCGGTTTTCTTCTTGGCGGTCCAGTTCGTTTTGGTAAAACGCCAAAAGCCGTTTGTGCAGTTCCACGTTGTCAGCACTGTCGAGGTCGTCTTTGCCTGAATCTTCGCCGGCGTCCTCGTCTTCATCGTCCATTTTTCCGTAAAGGCTATTGTCCTCGAGCGGGTTATTCCTGCGTTTAACTTCGGTGATCGTATCGTCGCTTAAATCAAACACTGGAATGCCCCTTATTCGTTGTCATACATTTCAATTGATATCCGCTTGCCGTTGGGATCTACAATAGTAGCCTCGGCTCCTGAATTTCGATTTACGCCTCTTGGCTTTGGCGGAATCTTGATTAGGTCCAGCAAGTGTCCGTGTATTGCGTCAGCAACCATGTGCGCGTTTGTCATATTGTCGGTTAAACCCATGGCCTTCACAAATCTCATGGCGACTGACAGCAAATGAAGGTGACCGTTGGCAGGGTCATCATACCGCCAGGCTTCCGAAAGCAATACTGCACAGGGTATCAGTTTGTCACTACCAATCTTTCTTGTTTCAGTGATAACAAGGCACGGCTCGTCATCCTCTTCCTCTTCGTCTTCGATCCATGTGCCGAATACGGTTAATTCACGCGACTGGCGTTTAAAGTCAAATACAGTCAAATCTAATGCGGGTCTTTCAGCCATTTTGCTTGCTCCAATTTATGCCGTCATACCGCCTGGTCGACGGTTTTTAGGCTTTTTCCGAGTTTTGTAAACGTTAATCTGCCCATTTGTGTATGCCTGGCCAAACTGCCGTAGTGCGTCTGCCGCTTCTGAGTGACCGCCAGACTTGTCGGGCTGGTCGCTCCATCGCTCTTGAGTCGAGTTCCATTTCTTCCGGTACATTTCGATATGCACCACGCCTTCTTTGCAATGCTCAAGATCAAAATATAGCAGCGGGAATACGTCCCGGGTTTGATTGATGCCCCACGTTATCTCTTCAATGCGAGGCACAATTTCAAAGTTGTGCGTTGGCAATAGCTTTTCAAGCATCTGTTTCGGGCTTTCGTTGATCTCCTTGCCCTGCCTGGTGTGGTCTGCATCGTGCGGCAAGTAATGCGTCGAATACGTTATGTTCTGGTCTTGCAGCCATTTTGTGGCGTGTGAGTAGCTTTCCCCCCACGCTTCATAGAATCGGACGCATCTAAATTCCATCCCAACCTTCTGGATCACCCATATCGCCGTTCCATCGTTGTTGCCGATATCCCAAAAGGTCCAGCACGGTATGCCAGGCAGCATAGGCAAGTGGTCAATAATGCGTTTCTCTTTGCGGGCCTGCTGCAGTTGCTTAGAAAAATACGTCCCTTCGCGCGATACCTGGAATGCCTCTTCGGGAAAGCTCGGGTATTCCTGCCACATCTTCTGCTCGTCACCAACGAAGTCTTCATCCCGAGTGACTATCCACCACGCTCGCTGCTCAGGGTCCAGCTTGCGTTTGATCTTTTGCTCTACTGAATCGAAATAAGCGTGTTCCTCCGGTGATATGACCGTCGAATCTGCCGCCATTCTGTATTCTGGCGCCTCCCACCACGCGAAAAAGTGGAACTGGTACTGTTTGAGGTTAAGCTCTCGGCCTGCGTCGAAGAGCGCCTGGCTCCGCTGGGACATTTTGTAAAACTCGCCGTCTTTACCTTCTGCCGTGCTTTCAATGAAGACCATGCCTGATAGCGGTACCGCCGGAATGCTGCCGGTGATTACCTCGTTCGCTCGGTCAGGGAATCGCGCGCATATCTTGCCAAATTCAGAAACGTGCAAATAGTTGATCGTTCCCGATCGCATTGACGTTGATACGCGAATAGAACTGTTGTTGTGCGCAAACAGTAGCTCGTCTGCACTGTCACGCTGCACAGGGAACAGCGCAAGAAGGTCAGCTGGTAGGTTGGTATAGGCAAACTTAACCTTGTCTCTAAAGATGTTCTTAGCGCTGCCCTCGGTGTGCGCAATGATGCCTGCCCGAGTGTTTCCTTTGCCAAACAGCGAGTAATCCAGAAACAGGATGGCTATGAACGTTGTGAAACCCAGCTGCCGCGCTTTCAAAATTAGGTTGCGGTGCCATAGCCTGGCTATCACTTTGCGCTGCGGTTTGTTGGGCTTGAACATCATTATCAGGTCTTGGTCGTCCCCGCTTTCGTCTTCACCCTTCACGATGATCTTGTACAGGTGGCTGATACGCCAGAGCGGAACAGATAGCGCTGCCTGTGTTTCCGCTGGATCACGCGGCGTGAAGTCCATCGGCCTGGCAGCAAGCGATAACTGCCGCGCCCTGGTGATAGGACCGGCTGGCGGGTTTTTGCTTGCTGTCACGTTAAAACCCCGTGTTTTTGGGTAATCCGGTCAATAAATACTTTGTTTGTGGTACAAAACGTATTACAATACAGTCTCAAGCAAGCCAAAAAGGAAGCCGAAAAATGGACTACCACGTTTTTAAACTTAACATCGCAGCTGACTTTAACACTGGGCGTATGTACTCGCCCGATGGCCAGATCATCAAGGCCAAGATTATCAAGTCTGAGAAATGTTCCGTCATGCCGGAATGGAACATCGTTCATACGGTTGAGTTTCACGACACCACGCGCGGAATCAAAGGCACTATGGAAGTGGATGGCGATTACGTCACCACCGACAAGATCATGGCAGCGTATGACGCTGGCCGTTATACCGCGACTTAACCACAACGGCGCTGGCAAAGCTGGCGCCACTCTACTGCACACAAGGAAACGACTATGAAAAGCATCGGAACAGAGCAATCGCCAAGTTACAACGTTGAGCAAGATCCATTCACTGCGCCTAATAACGGATTCGATATGTTTACAGCTGAAGAACTGGGCCTTTTTGAGCAAGCGGCTGACATTATTGAAGCCAAGTTTCTGCGCAAGTCTGATTGCCTGACATCGCCGGACATTACCAAGCGGTTTCTGGCTAATCACCTGGCCAAGCATCAATCGGAAGTGTTCGGCGTAATCTGGCTGGATAACCGGCATAAAACGATTGCCGTGATCGATATGTTTTACGGAACGATCGATGGCGCTGCGGTCTATCCGCGCGAAGTAATCAAGTCTGCCCTGCAGCACAACGCCGGCGCCTGCATATTCTTTCACAACCACCCAAGCGGCAATCCAGAGCCAAGCCAAGCCGATATATCGCTTACCAAGCGATTGAAGGATGCACTGGCCCACATTGATGTTCGTGTTCTTGACCACACGGTTGTTGGCGGCAACCAAACTGTGTCTCTGGCTGAAAGGGGTCTGGTATGAGCAATACATCAATTCGACTGTCTCCTGAACTGCAAAGAATCAAGGACACCTCGCCCCTGCCATTCAGCAAGCGGGTCAACGTAATGGCCGAACGGTACCATTACTTGGTCATGCGCAATGCTGAAACGGCGCTCTCCGTGAAATCTTGTGAGGTTTTGTTGGCCTTGCCCTCCACAATTCACAGAATGCGCGCCAGCATGATCGAATTGCTGCCGCGACTGATCGTTGAGTCTAAACTGCCGGCCTTCACCCGGGCCGAGGTAAAGCTGGCTGCCGATGAAGTGGGAGCCATGACTCTGTTGCAGCGTATCAGCGCAATCGAAAACCTGTGTCAACGCAATTAATCCTCACGCTTGCTTTGGGGCTTCGGCCTCAAAGTGGCTCCGCTTACTGATTTCAAGATCCCCGACAATACTGAATCCTCGTCCACTTCATGCTTAACCTGCTTTTTGTCGCCAAAATGGCGCGCGTTCATTCGCTCCATGTACCACTGGCGAGTCTGAACCCGTAAACGTGAGCGCTGGACAGTCTCGCCGTTCTCGCGCCAGCCTGCCGCCTGCCCGTCTTTATCCAGCTTTTCCATGTAATCGTTGGCGCCATCATCTGCAATATCGAACATGTCTTCACCCATCGCAAACATGCCGATATTTCGGGCCTCAAGGTAGTTGTCTCTAAACTTAGGGTATCTGAACAGCCATCGGTAGACCGTACAAGGGTATGGGTAACCGTCCATTTCCATGAATGTGCGCATTGCTCCGCCGGTTGCCAAGTGTTCCAGAACCTTATCGGCCATGGCTTCATCGAACATTGTTGGCCTGCCTTCTGGTGACGGTATTGCGGCATCCTTTGCGGCCTGGGTCTTACCCTTGGGCTTTGCGCGGTGGTCAGGCTTGCCGTTCTTCAGGGTTTTTGGTTTTACAGGTACGGCGGGCTTCTTCGCTGCGGGCTTTCGTCCAGCTGGTGATCTGGGGATCTTCTTCTTTGCGGGTTTTGGTGTCTGTGCATCTTCGTTTGCCATGGTTTCCTCCATTAAGGCGCTGACAGATGCACAGATTGTATCATTGAAGGCTGGTGACCGCTCTATGTGCGGTTTAGCCGTCTATTGACCGTAAGTAACGATTGCCGTGTTCGTCCTCATCTATGAATACGCCAGGTACAAAAGTTAGCGCTTCCGCAATCGAGTATGTTCCGTCAGGGTTTCGCTGTTGGGTCGTTACCTGGACTGCGCAACCTTTGGCGGTGGCCATGGCCTTCGTTGACTTCATCCAGCCTTCGGCTTCGCTTGACGCCTTGGCCAGTAGCTTAAACAGGTCGCCATTGCCGAATACCACAATGTCTTTCACGTTTTTACGCGCGCCGTTTACATCAGTGTTGCCTAGTGTCTTGTCCATAGCTTTGTTCTCCGGTTGAGTTTCTCTGGTCAGCGCTCTTGCCAGGTCTTCATTTTTCGGTATCATTTTTTGATCCTTCTTTTTAACTCTGAATTTTGGTTTGAGTAAATCAGTGCCTGTCACGATCGCGGGTCGATCTGCGGCGCCTTCTCCAAGCATTCATCGCACAGCTGATTGCTTGCCGCCAGTTCGTCCTGGTCCTCTCCAATTACTCTGCAGTGGCACTGCTCACATTCATAGGTTTCTACGCAAAACCGGCAGGGCGGGCTGACGTGGCACGAACAACCTTCGTCCAGAATATCGCTCATGGCCTGATCCCGTATTCTTTCTGAATTGAGCGCATTATGTGGTGCGTTAGAATGCTTGAAATCTGTTTGTTCAGCTTTCTTGCCGCGCTCACGTATCGCATTTCGGCCAGCGCCTTTGGGCTTATTGCGTACCCAGCTACATGGCCATCAATCTCTATCCGAACGTGCATCATGCCGCTTAGATCATCGATAACTGCAGATCCTCGCAGCACTGGCAATACCTCCAGCATAAAATTCTGACTGTGCGTAATGCTGCGGTCCATCATGTAGCCTTCCAGATACGGTCCCATGCTCGTCACTTCTACGCTTTCGGCAGGAAGCGTACAGAAATGCTGTCCCAGCAAATTAGCTGTTTCTTGGATGATTTCCGCGTTAGTGGCGCCGTTCTTCACCGCTTGCTGGTAATGGCCCTGGCTTCTTAGCAGGTTGCGCTCCAAGAAAGCGACTTTGGCCTGCAGCTTGCGGCGCTGATTCCTTCCAAACCGGCGGCTCATTTTGATTTGTCCTTTTGTTCTTCAAATGCTGCAGCAATGCCTGTAAAGACCGACTCTGCAATCTGCTCAAGCAATGTGCCTTCATCCATGTGAGTTAGTTCCAAGTTGTTGCCGTTTTCGTCTTCCAGTTCCAGCCAGGCTGCGTCCTTTTCCATTCGCAGGGATAGTGTCTGGCCATACGGCAGAGTTCCACAAACCGTGTTGGCCATGCCCTGCAACTCACCTTGGCTATTTCCCTCTCCGGTCACATTCTCCCGTAGCCAAGTACACCGGCCCATATCAGTCACAGCACAAACTCTACCTTCCTGATTCTGAGCCAGTACGCCGATGGTTTGGCCAATCTGTGCGGCCTTGCGCCTGCCAATACTGGGCCTCGGCTCGCACGGCACCTGCTTATCGGCCAATGCCGGCAAAACCTTGTGTTCGCGGTAGCGCATTACTTCGGTTCTGACTCTATCAACCTCTTGCTGCATTGACTCGCGGATTGGCTGTTTCTTTAGCCGCGACATTAGATCAATCCACCGGTCGAGCGTTTTTAACCAATCCTTTGAATGGCCTTCGGCTTTTGCATCGCTCATGTGCGTAGCTCCCGCTTTGGTGGCTCTGGCGCAGCGTCGAGCAAAGCCACGTACCTGGCGGTCATCGCTTGGTGCGTAAACTCTTTAACCAAATGAATTTCTTCAAGCATTTTGAGTGTTGGCTCCAGCGGTACCAGCTTCCACCCATCCGGCACATCGGCGCTGGCATTCATTTCACCGGCATCGGTTAAATGGTCTGAGTTATTCGGGATTTCCGAACGACTGACAGAATGGGTGTAAAGACCGATATCGCCGTCAATCATCTGACTGCGCATCATCAGGCCGGACCATGCGTTAGCGTCCATCTGGTCCAGCATTCTCTTGCTCACATAACCTACTGGGTCGTCGACGTGATAAACCTCTACTTGGTCGACTGGCTTTAGGAATGGGTGCAAAGCTTTGATTTCCTCACTCCCAAACCACAACGGCCCATAGCTTGGCGCATCTTTAACAATCGCCATGGCAGCGGCTCTGATCCCTTCTAGCTGCGCGTTTAGATGATCCACTTGGCTTTCAAGGTAGCAAGCGCGCTGAAATAGCTTTCCCGCTGAAATCGCTGACATCTTCATTTTCAAGATTACATCGCTCATGTGCGTAGCTCTCGCTCGGCCCTGTCAGTGACCGGTGTAATAACGGCGTTGCCGTATTCAAATGTGTCAACGTCTTGACCGCTCAGGTCTGCAATCACTTCCCACGGCGCATTGCCGTAGACCATGTGCATTGAAAACCTCTTCCCCACTGGGCTGCTGTATTGGATTGTTCCCTCGTCAGCGGCCATTACAAAGTCCAATAACTCGGCCCTGGTCCCTTCGTGAAGCCATTCCTCGCCATCGCAGACGCCAAGCATTACGTATCCAGCGTCAAACAAAGCGTCCATCACCTCGCTCAATACATCACGCTCGGTTTTTTCCGGTTTTGCTACGGGTACCCGCAAGTAAACCTTTGTCCCCGGCTTTATGAACTGATCCACCAGCGCTACGCCCTTGGTTTTGCTGGCGTCTTCCCAATTCGGCTGAATCATGTAGATCACTTCGCCTACTGGCTCTGCGCTTTCCAGCTGCGCCTGGCAATCTTTCCAGCCTTGGGCGTAAACCTTATCAATTTCCATATCCATCCACTCGTCACCTTCTGGATCGAAAGTGTCAGCCCAATCGTGGAACGACTCTTTACTTGTTTTCATTTTTTGGCGCTCCTGCTCAATGGCCATCAACTGTCACCCCGCTCTGCTGTTACGTGAACAACGATTCCAAGCTGCTCGCGGATAACGTCAGCAATGTTGTCTGCAACCACCGTGTCTATTTCACCGCCCATGGGGGAGCCTTCCGGCACGGATATGTTGGCTTGCAGTACGGGTTTGATGAACAACGAATCAGGAATATCGAGGCATAGCGCAATGGCTATTTCATCGCTGTCCGTGTCCGGCCTTCTTTTTGTGACGCGGAGTGTGCCCGGGTCGCGCCGTCTGTTTCGGTCAAGTCCACTGGTTGGGGTCTTGCCTTGGATTACCAAGTAACATTTCACTTTCATCGGTATCACCTTGGCCTTTTGGCGGCCTTTTGATCTTTTGCTGCCCCAGATGCGGGCAAACTTCTTACAGTGCGCCGTACAGCTGCAGGTTGAGCGTTACAAAGCTGCGAAACAGATGATCTTTGAACTGCTGGTCGGCTGGCAGCTGGTCGTAAGGGACCATGCAGGGATGCGTTCTTGCAATACCATCCTTCACATCGCCAAGCGTCCAGCTGTTGTGCAGGTCTTCCGATGTGCTGTCGATGCTATGCAATACCGCTGTCACGCCAGTAACTGCGCTTTTCTTCTGCCATTCGTCGGCATCAGCCCACTTTACCTGGCTGTTATCCCCCAGCGCTTCACAGTACAGCCGGTTCATTTCGTGGGCCTGTTCAGCAATTTCAGTTATTGCTGTGTGCGGAATAGAGCCAACCTCGCTGTATCCAGCCTCAAAGCTTCCAGCTGGGCTGATTGACTCGTACCCATCTTCGTACAAAACGTAACACTGGCCGATTTGCGGATTGTGTCGCTGCAGAAACACTGCGTCTACGGCAATTCCTTCGCGGATTTGGTCAATGCACAGATGCGCGCCGCCTTCAAAGTCCAGCCGTTCCACAATGTAGCCGGCTTGAACAATCTTGTGGCAACGCCAGTGTGTAAGCTGCGCTTGTGCGAGTTTTTTTTGATCTTTTAGTTCTGACTCAAGCATGATATTTCCTCTTTTAATCTGTATTTATTCTGTAGTAGCCACTATAGCGCCACCGGCAGTTACTCGCCACCATACACTTGATATTGCCAGCCTGGATTATTTTCGTCCAGATCGTTTACAAGTGCGATTTCGTTTATTCGATCTGCGCTTGCTCCTGCCTCTCGCGCTTCTCTCAAAAACTGGGTGTAATCTTGCGGTGTGCGAACGTGGTCAAGAACCTGCCATACCTTCACCACAAAGCTGCTCTCGCGCTCTACACCGCCGTTCGGCTTGAATATAAGCTGACCGTTCGTGTGCAGGTAGTATTGCGCGTTAACAAGCTGCTGGCGCAGCTGCTCGGCATTCATTCCGCCACCGGTACGATGGATTCAGGCGGGACGCCCGAAGATTGGGGTCCGTTTGCTTGGTGACAGATAGCAACGGCATCGGCCAGGGTGTAACGCCCTGCCAGGGCAGCATCTACCGTGTAACCACAATGGTTCCATCCCCAGTAGGCTTTGTGTTCGTTTGACCAAACCAAAAAATTACGATCTTCCATCTTGATTTCCTCGGTTTAAATTGATCGCCTGATTATTTTTATTGCCGCGCCGATTAACGGTAAAAGGATATATGGCGCTGCGTATAGTATGTATTCAGCCACTTTTTTTACCTTTCTTTGCCTGTTTCAGTAACTCTAGGCTGTAAGGCTCCGCTTGTCCAGTGGTTACTACGCGCCACCCACTTGATCGATAGTGATTCAGGCCAAGCGCTTTTTTATTCTCCGCCATTGCCTGCTCTGCAAGTTCATGCAATGCGTCCAGCTTTACCGGCTCGTCGGCGTTAAAGCTTGTTTCTTCTCGGTATTGCTCTCCCGTTGGGGTTTCTCCAAGCGCCCAAGACCAAACCTGCCAGTTAAATTCCAGCCGCTTTAGCCTCTCAAGAGCCATTGCATGGGTGTCAATTGCGCCGTTAAGCATAAGCCACCGGCCTTGGTAGTAGCCTTCCGGCAAGTAAATACTTCCATCAGGTATTTTGATTTTAACTGTCGCCTTATCTTTGCCATCCACTCGCCAGGCGGTGTCATGCTCCATTTCAACGCCAAGGATTGACTCGCGGCGGCTTCGTTGGGTTAATGCGTATTTTTTACGCGGCTTCTTGCTTCTCGGCATGGCCTAGTCCTTTTCCGATTCAAGCTTCAACAAATACCTGCCCGCCAGGGTAATGCCGGTTCTGATCTTTCCCAGCTGGATGCCGGCGGCCATTCTCTGCTTTCGCAGTTCGCGCGTGTTTTGGCAGTGGATGCAGGCCATGCTGTTTTCGTCGTCGATATCGATGTACGGCCATGCCTCTTCAAAAGTAAAACCGTCCAGATTTGCGTAAGCGGCCTCAATGCAATTCAGTTTTTCGTAATTAGCTTTGAGTCGGTTTTTTAAGCTGTCAGGACCAAAATTATTGAAGCCTTCGGGTGTTGCGTTCGCGCGCAAACACTTACCTAATTCGTCACTGCCTTCGCGCTTTAACCGGTTGCGCTCGTCTGCCAGCTTGGCGTGTTGCTTTGCCAGTCGTTCAAGGTCTGCCATTAGATTTCCCTCTTAAACTCTTTGATGATGCGGGCCTCTTCGTGCCTCGTCAGTTTCCGTTCCACCCAGGCTACCGGGTTACCCCTGCGATACATGGCAGATATCACCTCAATCTCTTCGGGGTCGTTTGGCTCGGTGCTTGCACTGTGAATTAATCGATCGCTGCCCGGGCTGTACTCAATCTCAACCTGGCAAAGTATCCCGTCAATGTAAGTCTAAATGGTGTGTTTTTGCATAGAATACAGAGCCAGTCACCTGGCCCTGCCTCGTGCTAAGGGTTAAATGCTGCCCTTGTAAATTGCAAACCTATCGCAATTCACGCCGTCCTCATTGATTCTGTCGCCTATTAGCCGGCAAAACTCACTAGCAATATCTTCTGCTACAGTTTCCAGCTGAATAGCGCGCAAGCGGAATACCGGCGACTGAGGATCTGAAATTGAAACGCGGGTCATAAATTCGCGCTGATTCAGTTCCTTGTACGGCTTACACTTGAAGCCGACGAAGCCAGGCAGTTTTTCGGCGTTTTTCGCGCCCACTTCTGACGTTGCGGATTTTCGCTGTGAAAACGACTTTTCTTCGCTGCCAACCTCGTTCTTTTCCAATACTTCGTATTTGCGAACGGCTGAAATTGCCGTGGCCATTGGTAGCGTCCCGCCGTCCTGGTCGTAAACCACAAGGTATGCGCGCCAGTCTTCCAGCCACTCGGCAAAGTTTTTCTGGCGCATTGGGTTGTCGTTCGCTTCTAGGAACTGTCGGTATTCAGCCGTCTTGCGAAGCGTCAATGTTGCCGTGTTATCGCAGTGCAGTGGATCTTCTACGGATGCAAAATCAAACACTACGCGCGCCGACATTGCCGACTCGTCCACGAATAAAGGCGTTAATTGCGCTGCCAATCCTTCGTCTAAACCTGCTGCATCTGTTGTTTCTGATGCTCTTGCATACTGGCCAGCCATATCAATGGAATACACAGCAAAGCTTTCAAGGTCTTGCGTTTGGAATTGTTGCTTCATTCGCAGTAGCTTGGGGAAATACCTTTCAAAGTCATGCACTTTTACGGTTGTTGGAATTGCCAGCGCCCGCTGTCCAGTCATTGCGCCAAGCATTTTGTTGATTTCAGCCGGTGAAGTTAGCTCCACCAGCTTGTCGATTCCAGATTCACTTATCATCGGTTGCGTCCTTGATTGATCCATTGCGGTTGAATAGCGCCGTTTGGTTTTCCTTCTCGAAACACAAGCGCCCACCGGTATGCACTTGCATGACCGTGCTGGTGTTGTCTTTGTCGAGCAAAGATCCGTTCGGCATGGGTACCAGGTATTCCAGCTTGTGAGTCAGGTTTACTTGAGCGCTGCCACCGATGGGCTGCATTTCCAGAGTAATCGTCACTCTGCCTTTGACTTTGTAATCAATCACACCGCCGGCGACTTCGGTAAGTGCGCGGTTCAGCTTTTCAAGGAATACGCCGCCGTCAAAGTCTTGCAGCACTTCCATGGTGTCCGTCATTCGACTGACCAATGCCGGGCCTACTGCTGGCTTGCTTTCTGGTTTTTGGGACATGAAGCATTACCTTCTTTTTGATTGTGCGCCTGGTCCAGCGCGCGGTTAGAAATCTGACAATCAGCCGTTTATTAAGCTCTGGTGCCAATGATTCCAGCGTTTCTACTTTCAGATATCGAATGCCTTCGTGCTTTGCCGGCGCCTTGCGCTTTTGGCCTGCTGTTATCTGGAACATATCGTCCAGTTCGTGGGTCCACTTCTCTGCGGCTGCAATGCGCTCAATTACCTTGAGCGATATGCCGATGTTCTTGCAGGCCAGGTTCAACGGAATACACAGGTTGCTGTAAGCCTTCAAGCGCTGGCGCAGATGCCTAATGCTTGCTTCTGTCACCGGGAGTCTCCTTGTAATCTTTGACGGCTTCCACGACTTCTGCGTGAAGTTCGAGTAGAGCCTCGCCGACAATTTCATGCAGAATGGTTACTTCTCGGCTTAAAATGTATTGAATCATTGCCGCGTCAAATTTCGCGTTAGCTGCAATGCGCTTTGCAATTTCCCCAAAATCTGCTTCTATAAAAATATTCTCACTTTTTGGCATGTAACGTTTCCTCGTTTTGGATTGGGTGTTTTTTGTTGTTATGCGGTAAAAGTAGCCCTTTTACTCTTCGTTTTCAATATATTTGCTGGATTTAATTATCCGGTCCAGCTGGGCCTTGATTCCTGTATCTAGGAAAGTCTGTGTCTGCCCTTGGGTTACCTGTGCAATGCCACCTACACTGCCTCCCTCGTAGACCAGTCGTGCCTTTTCCTTGTCGCCAATCAGTACAGGCTGGTTGTCAGGCTTGCCGCGCAAGAAGCCAGACTCCTGCTCGTTTTGATGCTCACAAGCGCCTATCATTTTGTTTGGGTACTTGGTCGGCGGATTTACCGTGAACCCCTGGTAGATTTTCAAAAAGTGATTCTGAATGAACGGATATTCTTTGCCATCCAGTGTGGTTATCTTCACCCAGCCACCCAGGCGCTCAATGGCTGCGTGAATTTTTGGATCGTCAAATACCACCGTTCGGTAGTTTCCAATGCAGCGAATAGCGTAATCCACTTTTGCCCATGCTTCGCCGGCTGCCGACTGGCTGCTGCCAGATATGTGCTTGATAACATCGCTTGGCTTTGGCGGGAACTGGCCAGTGTCTGGATTTTTGACGTGTCCAGAAAGGCCGCAACGGATATCTTCTAGGTTGTAATTTTCCATTGAGCTGAAAAGCATTTCCAGCATTGGCTGCGTCATATCTTTGCCGTACATCGCGTAGGCTGCTATCCAGATGCGGCCAAACTCTTTTTTGTCAGTATTGGTCATAGGTTTCACCTTCCCCTGCAAAGTCTCTGACGGCTTGCTCGTTTCTTTCTTCAAGAAGCTGCTGCTTAGATTTTATCTGCTGTCCGTTGAACCCCACTTGCTGGTTTGGCGCTTTAGAATTTCCTCCCACCTGGTTAACCATCCATTCCGCTTTGAATCCTCGCCAGCATTGTGTGGCTGCCAGTTCTCCGCATTGGTCTACAGTAAATCCAAGATCCACGGCTTTGTGCAGTTCCTTTCCGATTGTGTTGATGGCCGTTTGGCTGTTTGCGCCTTTGGCTTTTTTTCTGGCAGCCATCCAGTCAAAAAGTATTTGTGGCTCTGGAATTTCTGGCCAGCTGGAGTAATCAATTTCTGGCTTTTTGCTCCTTGGCGGTGAAACGCTTGGAACATCGGCGGGGTTTTCGCTCGCAGGCGCAGGCCGCTTTTGATCTTTTTCTTTATATGTATCTGTATCTGTATCTGTATCTGTATCTGTATCTATATCTATATTCGTTGCCTTCTCGTTGCCTTCTCGTTGTAACGGTCGTTCAACGGTCGTTGGCTTCTCGTTGGGATTCCGTTTGTCTTTCTCTTGTTGTGACCGCTTTCTTGCCTCTGCTGACGCTTTCCCGGCAAGCACCCGCTGCTCTTGCGAATCCTTTACCAGCTTTAGGTCACGCTCTACCCTTGCCTGCTCCCACTCCGTCCCATTGTCGTTGAAGAACTCGGCCAACGAAGCTTCAACGAGAATCCAACGGTCGTTGGACAGTCGTGCAATTCTTGAAAGCCTGGATTTAGGTATTGGTTTACCTGTTTGCCAGTAGTTCATTAACAAAAGCAAATATGCGCCGTGTTCCTCCGTGGTCAGGTGCATGGTGTCGGCCAGGTAGTCAGCAACGTAAAGCTGCATGTATGGAAGTGCTGCCACTACGCCACCTGCTCTTTGAAATAATTCTCCAAAGTCTTAACTGTGTTGTATTTTGGATTGGTGTTTGATCCGCTTCTGATTGTTGAGAGCGTGACGTAATGCACTCCGGTCCTTCGTGAAACCTCTTTCAGATTTCTGTCTTTTAAAATTTCCCTTATCTGTTCAATGGTCATGTTACGTTTCTCCACTAAATTTATTGCACAGGTTGATAGTAGACTATTATTGATGGGCCGCAAAATGCCGGCACTAACTTTGTTTGTCCGTGCCGGCACAGAATTGTATTGTGGGTTGTCGCTGGCGGTTATCTACTCCTGCCGCCAGCGTGATTTCCTCTTTTACGGGCTGCTTCGGTGGCCCGTTTTTATTTCAGGCCCAGGCCAAACCGTGCAATCAGTAAAGCGTCTGCCAGTGCCTGGCCTTTTCCCTTTAAGTTCAGATCCGGTATGCCCGGGTACAGCTGCAGGCATCGCCCGCGGCTTGCGTCCTTCTCCTTGCCAAGTATCCCAGCGTGACGTTTCCAGACTTGCGGGGTTATGTAGGTGGTGGGTATTAGCAAAGCACCTACACAGCCCTTCACAGAGCCGTAGGCGTCACCAAACTTGAATGCTGCAGATGCCGCCTGCTTCACGCCGTTCTTGTTCATGCCCTGCACTTTTTCGATGAAGCAATGCGAAATGTGTCGGTTGCTCAGGAACTGGACCACCGCGGGTACGTTCACCTCTTTGCTGGTACCCACTACTGCAGTGGGCATGTGGGCGTGGCCAATGTATTCGCCTTTGTCGTCCACAATTGCGATTGCGCCGGTTAGCCCAGGGTCGATTGCTGCGTAGAGTTTCATAATTTCAGTATCCCTGATTGAATTAGCAGCCTTGTGGTGCGGGTCTGGCTCCGGCGCATGTACCATTGCTCATACGCTTGTTCGCCCTCCGGCCAGGGTTGCCGGCCATCCAGTACATCGTGACAAGCGCCGCAGCCGAAACCGCCTGATACATCGTCTGACTTCCTTCCCATACCGTGGCTTTCGTCAGGGAAATGAGTAAACACGGTTGTCGCTGGGTCATAGTTGCAGGCGCCGACAATGTTCAACGTGCAATCCTGTCCCCGCGCCGCGCCTGTTATCTTTTTGCTTTTAACCGCCATGATCCCTCGCTATCTGTCGAAACCGATTAATTCCATGACCACCTGCTCAACGTGCGATTCACTGTCGAAGGTCTGCTTTAGCACCAGATCCCAGCAAGCGGCAAATATCGCTTTGTACATTTCTTGGAATTTTTGCTCCGTCATATTCTTGTAGGCCCAGCTTCTGGCCATGCGTTTCGGCCCTGCAGGCGTTAACACTGTGTCGCAGTAACCGGCTTCAATCGTTATAAACTCTCTGAACGACTCAAAGCTGCGCTCGGCAGCCATGTTCTGCCTGTTTGCATTGACGTGCTGCAGGTAGGTTTTACACAGCGCCCTGGCTGCGTCACGGTCGACACCGTTGCTCACCATGAATTTACCCAGGTTACCCACGGTCTTGCGCTCTATCGTGCTGACAAAGTTCTTTGGCTCCCAGTAATCGAACGAAAGCCTCACCAGTGCCATGGCCCGCTTGTGATTCTCGAAGTTGCGAACAACCACGGTATCTACGCCAATCATCTGATCTGTTGGCAGCGCGCGAAGCGCCACCGCTGACGCTTCATCGGCGGGTACCAGCATATCGCCCCGCCGCCTCATTATGATTCTCTCACTCATTGCGAGCCTGTCCCTTATCCGTGATGACGTTTAATCATCCCAACCTTATGCCCAAGTGATTAGGCATTAACTAAGATTGGGTCGACTAAAAGGTATGTCGTCGTCGAAGTCGTCATTCGGTGGCGGTGCCTGGTTATTAGTCTGGCCACCTTGCTGCTGTTCAGCGTGAGTCTGCCCGCGCTGGTGCTGCTGGTTATTTTGCTGGGTTGTGTTCGGGTATTGCTCCTGCATGTGCGGCTGCCGCTGGTAGCCCTGCTGTTTATTCTGCTGCTGCGCCGGCGGCATCTGCTGGTTGTTCTGCGGCATTTGCTGCTGCTGTCGCTGGTTGTTCTGCGGCATTTGCTGCTGCTGTCGCTGGTTGTTTGGCTGCTGCTGTGGGCGCTGATTTCCGTTTTGCTGACCGTTTTGTTGGTTGTTTTGCTGCTGGCCCTGCTGCTCGTCTTGCGGTTTGCCGTCGAGCATGACCAGCTGCCCATCTACAGCGACCACAATTTCAGTGGTGTAAACATCATTGCCGGATTGGTTCTGCCATTTTCGCGTCTGCAGCTTGCCTTCCAGATATACCTTGGAGCCTTTGCGCAGGTATTGGCCGATAATTTCCGCCAGCTTTCCGAATATCACAACCTTGTGCCATTCAGTCTTTGGGACCGTCTGGCCTGTGTTTTTGTCTTTGTAGCTTTCATCTGTGGCTACGCTGATGTTGGCCACGGCGTTGCCGTTCGGCGTATAACGCACATCTGGATCTTGCCCCAGGTTGCCGATGATGATTACCTTGTTTACTCCGCGTGACATACATTTTCTCCTAGATTTACTGCCTGGTTGATAACGTCTGCTGCCGCGCGCCCAAATCTGGCGTGTCGACTCAATTCCAACAACTGAAGCCCATCTTCCAGCGGTACGCCCATGACATAGCGAACGAATACCGCCAACTGGAACAGGTGATTGCTGCTGGCCGTCTTGCGAGTTTCAAAGCTGTTGCCCCGCTGCAGGCTAATGCCAAGCTCCCCCCAAAATGCTGATTGGCTCATGCCAAGCTGGTTGCGCAATCTGCGAGTTACGCCTGGTGTCAGCTGCAAATAACTGGTCACAGGCGCTTTAGCTTTAACTTTTACAGCCATTTTACTGACTCCTTTCCTGTTTATCGGTAACTGATACAATTTACATTGTTTTGCAACAACGGAACAGGTTAAACAATAACTTTAGTTTTCAATAGCGCTTGATCTTGCGCAAAACTGTAACCATACTTGCGTTAGTTCGTCATTAGGCGACACTATCAAAAAAGAGGAAATGTTATGGAAAGGCAGATTTTAGAGTTTCAGACCGAAGCCGAATGGTTGGGCATGCGCAAAGCAAATTTGAACAGTACGGAAACCTCCGCTTTGTTCGGCGCCTCGCCCTACGTGACTGAATTTAGTCTGTACCACCTAAAAACGGGTCAGATTGGTGACGGCTTTGAAGCGAACGAACGGATGAAGTGGGGGAACCGGCTTGAGGCTGCCATTGCCGAGGGTGTGGCCGAGGACTACGGACTGGTTGTGGAGCCTTTCAAGGTGTACATGCAGCTTCCTGTAGAGCGCATTGGGTCCAGCTTTGATTACAAGGTTGTGGGCATCACTGCCGGCTTTGATGGTGACGAAACCTACCGCGACCTATTCCGTCAGTTTGGCGAAGGCATCCTTGAAGTGAAGAACGTTGATGGCTTCATATTCCGTAAAACCTGGTCGGATGATGGCGCCGATATCGAAGCGCCGCCGCACATTGAGTTTCAGGTACAGCACCAGCTGCTCGTATCTGGCCTGCAGTGGTCGATCATTGCGCCCCTGGTCAATGGCAATACTCCGCATCCAACGTACCGTGTGAAGAGCGACAAGGCCCACGAAGCAATCATCAAAAAATGTGCTGCCTTTTGGCACCGTGTCGACAACCTTACTCCGCCAGAGCCAGATTTTAATGTCGACGCCGCCACCATTGGCCAGCTGCTGCTGGACGACGATGGCCAAGAAGTGGATATGAGCGACAACGAATACTTGGCCCAGCTGTGCGTTGAAGAAATGGCAGTTGGCAAAGAAAAGCGTGACGCCGAGGCCAGCCAGAAAGCCATCAAGGCTGAAATCCTGACCATCATTGGCACAAACCGCAAAGTCACCGTGGGTCCGATGAACGTCAATGCCAAGAAGGTTGACGCTAATCCTGGTCGCGTACTGACTGACGAGGATATTGGTGACCGTATTGGTGTTCGCTCGGGCAGTGTGTCGATCCGCATTAGCCAGTTTGAGCGCAAGGCGAACCCTGGCACGTTGGTTGACGAAACCATGATTGGCAAGAAAGTGGGCGAACGAAGCGCTTTCCGCAGCCCGCGCGTGACACAGCCTAAGCCGAAGAAGGGGAAATAGCGTGGACGAAAACAAAGAACAAGCCTTGGCAGTTAGTCGAAACACTGCCCTGGCTGCGCGTGACGAACATCACAATACTGTCAGCCAAATGATTCAGGTGATTGAACGTGTCGCCATGAACCCTGACGTTGACGTTGTGAAAATGGAAAAGCTGTTGGATATGCAGGAGCGAATTTTAGACAGGCAAACGCGCCAAGAATTTGATATGGCCATGTCTAAGATGCAGCCAAAACTGCCGGTAATTACAAAAGCCGGTGTAATCATGAACAAGGATGAAAAGACCGTTCGCAGCACCTACGCCAAGTTTGAAGATATCAACAAAAAGGTAAAACCCATTCTTTCAAAGTATGGCTTTTCAATGACGTTTGGTGTGACTCAGGAAAATAACGAAATTACCGTCACAGCAAATCTTGCGCACAAGGCCGGCCACCGGGAATCTACCCAAATGACTCTTCCGCCAGATGGCGGTGGCGGAAAAAGTGGACCGCAGGCTATTGCATCATCTGTCAGCTACGCCAAGCGATACACCATGAGCGCATTGCTTAACCTGATATTTGATGACGAAGACGACGACTGCCAAAGCGGCCCTGTCAGCGTGGAACAGCTGCAATCATTGGCCTATGTGTTTACCCAAGTGCCAGATAACGTGCAGAAATGGATTATTCAGCAATACGGCGATCTGGCTAAGATGCCGGCGTGTGATTACGAATTGCGCATGGGTGAAATGAAAGCTCGGATACGTAAAAACCCGGGTAATTCTAGCCGCCTGGATGCCATGCTTGACCAAGGTGAAAGCAATGAAAAGCATGCCCCCGATTGAGGAAAGGGCGTGGATAACGGAAGAGGAACTGGCCCATCGGCTCGGTTTCTCTTCCAAGGGCTGGTTTAGCCGTCTACGCAAGAAAAGCCCGCGGCTTTATCCACCGGTTGCTGAACTGTTGAGCAAGCGGCCTATAAAGTTTATGAAAACTGACGTTGAAGAGTTTGAGTCAAAAAGGACGCGAAAATGAGCGACACAAAAGAAGAAATCAAAAGTCTGCAAATTGTTGAAACATTAACGCCTGCAGTTTTTGAGCAAAAGAAAATTGAGAAGCTGGCCTCGGATATACGAAAAGAAGTAATGAGCCTGGTACCTGACGCCAGTAGTGAAAAAGGCCGCGCGGAAATAAAGAGCCTTGCTTACAAGGTCGCGCGCAGCAAAACCACACTGGACAATCTTGGGAAGTCACACGTTGCCGAAATCAAAGCCAAGGCCAAGGTGACCGATGATTGCCGAAAATATTGGCGTGACGCCATGGATCTGCTGAAAACTGACGTGATGGAACCGGTTACCCAGTTTGAACATGGCGAACAGAAGCGGGTTGAAGCCATCCTGGCCAAGATTGAACATTTCCGCACACTGGCCCAGCCCCAAGACCAGAGCGGCCATTTCTACACTGCTGTCGAACTACAGGAGCGATTCGACGCGCTCTACGCCATGGAACTGGGTGAAGAGTTTGAAGAATTTGAAGAAAAGGCCCAGGTGCAATGGGCGTATGCCTGCAAAACGCTCAAAACCTTGTTGGCTGGTGTTCAGGCACAGGCAGATGCCGCCCGCAAAGAAGAAGAAGTGAAGGCCCAGGCTGCCAAAGACCAAGCCGAACAGGATGCCAAGGACCGAATTGAACGTGAGGCGCGGTTGCAGCAAGAAGCGGTAGAGCGTACACAGCGAGAAGAACGAGAAAAGTTTGCCGCCAAAACAGCTGAAAGAGAAAATGCTGCGCAGCGCGAACGAGAAGAATACAAACGTGCCGCTGCTGCGAAGGAAGAAGAGTATCAGGCGAAGGAAAATGAGCGGGTCCGTATTGCGCAGCGTGAAGCACAGGCCGAACAAGAGCGCATAGACGTAGCAGAATTTAACAGGATGCTGGCCGAAGAGCAGGAACAGAAAAGGGTTAATGACGTGAAGCACCGTCAAACGGTTAACCGCGCTGCCCTTAAAGCATTCGTTGAAGCGACTGATCTGACTCAGAATCAGGCCCAGGCCGTGGTTGAAGCAATTATTCGCAAACAGATCCCAAACGTTAGCCTGACCTACTGACGCTAATCGCTGCCGTTCTGGTAAAGCTTTTTGTAGGTCCAAGCCATCTTGTTAATCATCCTTCCCCAGCTTTCGAGTTGGGGGAGCCTGAACAGCCCGCTATGCCCCTTGACTGGATCACAAATCATACCGGTTGCACTGTCCCAGTTTGTCACCAGCGGCTGTCTAGCGGTAAACCCTACGCGCCCAGCGGCACCCCAGCCGTGAAAATTCAGCCCGCCCAGGGATACCAGTCTTGACCACATGCGACCCAACTGAACTACCCAGTCGGTTTTGTTATGTATGCACAAAACCCTAAGCCCTTCTGGCCATACGGTATCCTTGCGCAGCGCCGGGTTAATCAAAATGATACCGGCCAGTTTCTGGTGGTGTTCAATCGCCAGTGTCCAGCAAATCAATGCGCCGTTACTGTGGCCGATTAGAACATCACCTGGTTGCAGGTTTGGCGCTATATGCCTAACCGCCTTTTTGTTCGCGCAGCGTAGGCCAATAACGCCGGTCCACCCGAAGTCGTAAGCCTTTTCGTCACCACCGATGTACGGCTCAAGCTTTCGGATGGTGTTTTCCCCACCATCGCTAATATTAAAACCGTGCAGCAAGTGGACCGTCATTTCAGTTCCTAATGATAATCAGGTTGGTTGGCGCCATCGGCGCAGACTGCAGCCAGGTAATCGTTACCCTGTTGCTTTCAGTCGATCGCAAGCCATCGGTATCAATGGCCACCATGAAACACTCGGTATCACCGTAGGCCGGCAATATTTGATACTTTGTGACTTCAAATTCCTGTTCCCCGGTCCCCGCGGCGGGAATGCTGGTTACCTTGTCGCCACAAATAAGCTCATAAGGCGCAAGCTCGGTAGCAGGGTCCATTGGTGTGCCGTCTTCCCGCGTAGTCGGTGGTGACCAGCTTAGGATTTCAGCCGCAGCCCCGCCGGCGAACATCATCATTAAAAATGCAGCAATGTATTTCACGTTTATGCCTCCTGGTAGCGCGCAGCTACTTCTTCAATCCAAGTTAAAAACGTGGTCAGCTGGATGCGTTGGTCAGGGTCCAGTAATCCGGCGCTCACCTCTTCTTCCAGTCGTGCCACGGCATTCAATAAAACGGCATCAATTAGGATTGTGTCTTCCGGTGTCAGCTTCTCCCAGCGTATCTCACCCCGCACGTAAGTATTCAGTGCGGAAATGGTGGCGCTCGTATCTTCTGCAATCGTCAGCTTGATCTGACTGGTAATTTCAACGATACGTGCGGCGCGCGCAGAATCACCGTCAATAACCTTGACTGTGGCGTACTGGGTCGTCAGCCGTGCGGTGTTTGGATTGTCTTCGACAAAAGAACAGCCGCTGAATAGAACCATGGCCATAGCCATGAGCGAGACATAAAAAACTGATTTACGCATTGGTTTTCCCTTCTAGGTTTCAGTGTGCAGCGTTTGATACCGGCTGCCCTCTGTTATGCCGGTTAATGAAAACCGGTGTATGTTGATCTTCTAAGCCTTGACCAAGGATCTCACATGGAAAAACATAAGTTTCACCGCGACACCAGACCGGATTCGGTCACCAGCTTGCGCTGGAATATGAACAGGCGCAAGGAACACCGCCTTGCCCTGTTTGGTATCGTGGTCGGTGTAGCGTTTCCCCTTACCATGGCTGCAATATCAATCTTCCTCTTGCGATAATATTTCGTTAATACCGAAACCTCTACGCATCTGCTCGGCTTCACTGCGCGCCCCAGTTCTCTCGCGGCCATAGGTGCTTTGTACACCTTCCATTTCGCGCCTGATCCGGTTGTCTAAAGCTCTATCGCTAATGGTGATAATGCGTGATTCAGATTTTTGCTTTTGGTTGTGAGCCTCAATTTCTATGAAAATCTCTTCAATATCACTTTGTAACTCAAGCTTTAAATCTGGATCTTGCGATTGCTCCATCTGAACAATGGTTTTTGCCAGGCTGTTTAAGATCCGCGTTTTCTTTTTGTAAATGGCAGTTTCTGCGCGGTACTGCGCATACTCATAATCGCGCACACTGGTTACAGCTGACGGTTGAAAACCAAAGGATTTTTTCAGAACGTAATTCGGTCTTACCTGTTCTGGCGTCAATATCCGGCGGCCTGCTCCATCCCTTACCCCTTGACTGGCCCAGGTCACCGCTTGCACAGGGTTTTTCACAAAGTTTGGAAGGAACTCAGCGCCTGCCATGACGTACTGCCCTTGTGAAGCCTTTTCAAAAGCTCTTGTGGCTCTGCCAATGGTCAAGTCATAAGGTATGCCTAGCGCCGATACTGTGTCATCTGGTAGCAGGTCACCCATGCCTATACGGCTAAGATCAATGCCCATCGGGTAACCGGCGCCTTTTGTCACAAACTCAGCAAGCCACTGCTGGCCACTCGTTTCTGCAATGTACAAGCGTAGGTCCGTTTCAAGGTCTTTGTCTTCCTTGGTCAGCTTGCGATATAGCGCTTCGATCAGCCCTTTTATCTCTTCGCCGCCAGGGAAGCCCCACAAGCCACCCAATGCCATCATCATCACAAGCGAGGATGCCGCAGCCAGTTTGCCTTCTTTGCCCTGTACTGTGGACCAGCGGTACCACGCTTCAAGCGATTGCAGCATAAAGCCCTTAAACTGCATGATTGCAGAACCTACGCCCCGGGTTATATGTGGCCGATTAACTTTGCCCATCCTGAATTGAGTTTCATCAATGGCAAATTCGCCAAACTTTTTGGCTGTCAGCCCCTTGCCACTAAACAGGGTTGCGTTAGCCAAGTGATTGCCGCCCAGCACACGCTTGATCTTTTCGTCATACTTGCCTGATTTCACGATCCGCGCCGCGGCAATAAACGTCACCAGTCGGTTTAGCCGCTCGGCTGCCGTGAAGGTGTAAGCGATAGCTTGGATGCTGCGCTCAAACTTCCTTTTAAGCTGGCGCTGACCTACGCCCCTGGTCCTTGCTGTTGCCATTACTTCATAGGTTTCCAGCGGCACGAATGCGCCCTCGGCCCACGCTTCCTTCAATTCAGTGGCAATATCCGCCGGTGCTGCGTCCACATCAAATATCTGCAAACCCGTTTTGCGGTCAGCCCTAAACATTAGCAAGGCGTCTTTGTAAGCTCGCGCCACTTCCTTGCCGGCTATCGCATTGCCTGAAATCATCTTCAAAAACGGCATGGTCATCACTGGAACCTGTGACACGTTGACCAGTGCCGTAGACAGGTTGCCGGCAATGTACATCAAGAATCCCGTCTGCCGCAGCATGGCGAACTCTTCTGTCGGGTTGTTGGTGTATTCGCGGTACTTATTCGCGTAACCGTGCAGTCTTGGCGCTTTTATCTTCTTGATTGAAGCGTCCCACTGTTGAATATGATGGCGCCGTGAAAGGTAACCGCCCATGCCGGAAATGTAGCTGGAAATACTGCGCTCAAAGTCAGTGCTGTAGCCTGGAACATTGTCGGAACGGAAGAAATGCCGCCGGAAGCTTCGGCCTTTAATTTCGTTGGCCATCTGGTCCCTGATTATGTCCCACTGCTCGTTGTCCACGCCGGCGAGGCTGGCCAGGTTGTCCATTTGGTCCAGATTTATGTTTTCAGGGTTGATCTTGTTTGTTGGGAAAGTGTCTATCCTTCTGTCTGAATGGCCCTTCACCCATTTTTCATTGATTTCAATGATGGCCTTTTTGACTGACGGTATTTTTTCTTGCCCGCCACCCTTCCGGCCAAGCTTGCGAATAGAAAACGCATCGCGGAAACCTGTCTCAACTTTTGTGCTGTAAATTACGCGCTCGGCATCGTTTAAAAACTCGCGGTAAGCCTTGGGGTCCATCAGCCATGTTCCGTCATCCTTTTTGGTGCCACCTACTGCCTCCAATACCGGGTTGTAGGTCTTAGACAGTCCAGAAAGCACGTAGTTATCGCCAGACTCAGTAACCGTCATGTTCTCCGGCTTCTGCTTAACGGTGACCACGTAATCACCTTCTCGCGCCAGTGGCACGTACCCACGGCGCTTGGCTTGCTCAATTTCCTCAATGGTCTTGGCAATCTGCAGTAGCCGCTCAAGTTTTTTGGTCGGCATCATGGGATCTGATTCAATATCTTTCATTATTTCTGCTGTCACGTTCTCCATGCCGGCATAGTCACCCAAGCCAAACTCTTTGAGCATCTGGCTCTTAAACATATTCAGCGCAGCATTGAACATATCGCGCATTCTCAGGTACGCCGTTGCTTCCTCTTCCGTCAGCTTTATCTTGTCCCCGGGCTGCGATAACTCAAGCTGGATTGGCTCTTGCGCGATTATCTTTTCGCCTTCTTCAGTCACAATCACACGGTCAACCTCGTATGGAACGATGATTCCATCCGTTGTCAGCTTGTCTGACTGGGTGTAGGTCACGCCAATGATGCGGCCCAGTTCCAGCAACTTGTTCACTTTTTCTTTGCTGGCTTTTCGCATCTGCATATACGGGCTGTAATCCGCGGACAGGGTATCGATGATGCGGTCGCGCATTTCAAACTGACTAACTGCAGTGCTGTACACCGGTGTAAACGTCTTGTGAAGGGTCGCCACCTGGCGAGGATGGACAAGGAAGTTAGCGGCAATGCTCATATCGCCAACAACTTTGGCTGATCTTAGCGGTATACCGGCAAGACCGTTTTCGGCTGCCGTCAGTGCATTCCGCGCGGCTTCCGCTCTTTGCTCTGGCGTCAGGTCGTCAATGTTCGGCCTGCGTGACAGGTAAGCGTTATCGTCGCTGGTCTTTTTGCGGCTGCCGCGGCGCTGGCGCAGCTGGTAAGCTTCTCTGGCAGCCTCAAAAACAGCTTCGTCGGTGTAATTTTTCTCGCCACCCATCCGGTCGCTGAACTCGTCTACCAAACCACGCAATACGCGAATAAACTCTTCTTTATTGCGCCCGCCCTGGCCTTCCAAAAAACGTTCCCATTCGACGGCCATCAATTCATCAATGCTGCCTTCTTGGCCATCAATCACGTCACCTGGACCAGCTTCGATTAAATCCCGAATCCTACTGGCTTCTACGCCAGCTATCCCTTCGTTGTCTGGAAAATGGATGGCGTCATTGTCTTCAATGTCGCTAATGGAAGATTCAATAATCGTGTAAGCCTCGTCCAGCTGTGCATCCAAGTCCTCGGCTTTTATAGGCTGGTTTTTTTCGTAGAGTGCATTTACCTGTTCGGCCATGCCCGGGACCATTTTAATAAGCTGATCTAGCGGTACGCTATACAGATCAATTGGCCGTGCATTTGGTCCAGAAGTAGTGGCAAACATGGCCACGCTGATTCGACGTTCGTTGCCAGGGAACAGGGAGTTTTCTTTGGCCGTTGCTGCGCCAATTGGTCGGTTGTACGTGGCGCCCAAAATGGAATCAAAGTTACCTTGAGCATTTATAGTTCCTAAAAAATTAACAACCGGAACATTCACGCCGTCAAATCGTTCCACCCCGGTCCCAGTTGCAGCTTTTTCTGCTGTGAGGTTTCCTTCTGCAGCTGCCGGCTTTCTTTCTGCAATTGCGGAGTTTCTTTCTGCAATTGCGGAGTTTGAAGGCGCTTTCTGTGCTACCGGAGCGTCATTGGTAGCCTCTGTTAACTTTGGCTTACCCGGGCCTGACATTACGCTTGGGTTGAATATGGTGGCCTCGGTGAAGCTCACATCAACGATTGAGTCATAGCCCATATCTACAAGCGTCTGAACTTGGTTGTCACTAAAGTCATTCCAGCCACGCTCAATGAAGAACGGGGTTTTGACTGAAACCTTAACCTGCTTGGTCGATGGGTTGCTGGCCGTGCTGTTAACGGTCTGGTATCCGCCTGGTCCCATGTAATCGGATAGCTGCCACGATGAATTGGCAATAATTCTGATGGCTTTTTGGGTGTCTAAGTCGTTCATAACAACGGCTGACTCCCCAAAATCAGCATCACCCATAAGCATTCCAATTTCTGCGTCAGTCAGCTCGCCACTGTTGATGGCCTTGTCTATAGAACCAATGAAGCGGCCATTTTCGATCACTGTTTTGGCATTGATATACAGTGCCTTCTTGCTGGCAGCCAATACTGGCTTCAGGTCTATCGCCTCCTTGGTGCCTGTTGGTTGCATATCACCTTTGCGGCTGAAATAAACGTCTGTGCTGCCGCGCATGGCTATCTCACCATTGGTAACAAAGCGCTCGGCTGCCCGCAGTATCTTGTACAGGTCAGCTTTCGACGGCTGAATGGTGAATCCCATCCGGCGCAAGCCGGCCAGTATCGCGCTGTGAATTTTGCTCCATAGGGTCCGGTGCTTGTTGCTTTCAGCCAGGTGCGCCAGTAGCTCGGCGCCTATACGAACTCGGTGCTTAGGATTAGATCCTGAAAACTTTTCCTTGGTGTAGTAAGCGGCAATCAGCTTTTTGGCTTCTGGTGTGCCGCGGAAATTCTGGAATACCTGCTGTAGCATCGGCTTCATTTGTGGCCCAAAGAATCCCTCTACGCCGTAGTGGCCAATGCCTTCGTGCAGTATGGTTTCCTGCAGGGTTGCCGCGTTGCGCATATTTGGCAAGTACAGGTACATCACGCCGGCTTGGTAAATGCCGGTGAAGTCTCGTTCAGCGCCCTCTCTGCGGATTTTTTCCTGCAGGTCAGCCGGCAAGTCGTCCATAGACTTTGCGTTAACAACTTCTGGCGCGTTTGCCCACCCCTGCATGATGTTCTCGGGCTTGGTGAACCGGTCGAGAATCCTTTGTTTTAGGTTTAGTCCGGTTTTACCGCGGCGCAAGGTAATGTCTGCGCTGTTGGAATCAAAGTCGCCGGTGTTGCCGGTGGCGGATTTGATTTGAGATCCATCAAATACCGTTATTTTCCCAATGTCATCAGGAAATAGGTTTCCAGGTACGTTTTCAAACTTAACAACCTCGTACCCTTCCTTCTTGGCGGAATTTTCTTCGCGCGTGAACCACCCAAAGCCAGAGTTTCCGGCGGGCATTGCCTTGCTGGCATCAACTATTTTCACCTTTCCCCGAACATAGACTGGCATTACGTTGCCGCCTGAAGGGTCTTTGGCTAAATACATTGCAAGCTGCTGCTTGTTGCCGGGATCGTAATACTGTTCAACGTGCCTTGCTGTTTGCGTGTCACCTATCGAATCAAAATAATCCATTAACTCAAATCGGCTTGGTTTTTTTGGCAGTGCAGAGCCTGTGGCAATATCCGTAGCGTAGCGGCTGGCAACGTTGGAATCAGTGCTTAGGCTAATTCTTCCTTTACCGGATTGCCCCCCAGCCGAAGTCCTTTTCAGTCCTGTCGTTTTAAATTCACTGAAATCTGTCTTGGTGCCATGGTAAACAACCAAAGGATTGCCGGAATCATCGCGTAATCCGCCTTCCCCAAACCATTTTTTGAATGCCGGGGTTTCAGTCTGTCCACCTGGCCGGCGCAGCATGGCATCGTCTGTGTCGGTCGCGCCTTCGGTAAAGCTCTTGGCTGCGGTTGCCCGCGCCTGGCCTCCCGCCTGCACCCATGCCTTACGCTGATCCGGCTTGCCCTGCAGGGTCACCAAGTCAAGAAGCGCCTCGGTCACGGCATCCACTCGGCTTATATCAAATACGGCTACCATCGTTGATCCAGAGCCTACAAACTCGGCGCCCATGGCCTTCATTAGCGGCTCGTCAAACTTCACTTTCTTGGTAATTGTCCCCTTGTTGTTTCTCGGTACCGAAATAGATGGCCGGCCCTTGAACGAACTAACAACCACTTCTTTCGATGTGTCGATTAATGGGCTGGTGCCGATGGATGCAATATTCTGGCGAATGTAGTTGGCCATAACTTTTGCATCGCGTATTGGGAAAGCCACGGTGCCTTCAATCGTTTCAAACGAATCATCTATTCCGCGGCTGTAGTTTTTGGGCATCAATATGCCCTGGTGGATTTTCCCTTTTTGATCCGTAAACGAAATGATCCGGCCTTTCAGCTTGGCCATGCCTGCAATCACGTTACCTGTTGCCAAGTAGCGGGTTTCGCGCCGGTTCGCGCCGGCCATGTCAGCTTTGAATATATCTTCAAGCCCGGTCTTGCCGGTGCCGCGCTCAAAGCCTTTGAAGATTTCGCCATAGCGTAGCCGCGTCAACGGCAGGTCAATGCGCCGGATGCCAGATGGAATAGCAAACGACACAATGGTTTTGCTTCTGGCGTATGGGTTGCCCTTGCCAGGCTTAAACGTATCCTTCACGCCGGTAATAACGCCGGTAACCTCTTCACCTTCAATTTCCAGCTTTACCCTGCGGCCAATGGTGAAAGTTTCAATTAGATCAATAACTTGGCGCTTGTTGTCATTGTATCCAGTCATGTTGCTCTCGGAAGATTTCATAGCCGCTTTTGCGGCTTTTACTTTCTTCTCGTCGCCGGCAATTTCTGCAACTTCTAAATCTGACTGGCGTTTTGCTGCAAGAGCCTTGATACGCTCGGCAGGCCCAGTATCTGCGGCTTTTTTGTCCAAAATGTCCTGTTTAACCTGCTGCGGGTCGCCGGCCTTATCCAAATCAGCGGCCACTTCTTCTGGCAGCGGCGCCTTGCCCTGATATTTCACGTCAGCTTTGTGCAATATCGTGTTGCCACCGAATATGGTGCCTGGTGCTGTGCCTTCGTAGGCAACTTTGCTTTCAATCGGCTTGGCCTGGAAGTCGATAACTTCCGTTTCAAGGTCGTTCTGGTTGGTTTTGTTCAGGTAGTCCATGAAGTTTTCGTATTGCTCTTCTATGTCCTCATAGATTTCGCGCTGCTCGGAAACCTTCAATAGCGCCAGTCGGCCAGTGAACTGGGAAGCGGTGCCGGCATCTGGGGTCATATCGCCACCGGTCACCCACATATCTAACCTGAGCGCCAGCGTCATGTTTTCCGTGAGATAGTCATTCACTATCTTGTCGCCGTATTTGTTCAGGATATCCGGTGCTTTCAGGCTGGTATCTGAGTCGGTATTCGCGCTGGTATTCGCATTCAAAGACTTCATTTTTTGCGTGGTGCGCGCAAGAATCCGCTTTTCAGCTGGAATGTCAGAACCAATGAACGTGTAGGCCGGCAAGTTTACTTGGCCTGTGCGGTTAATTCGGCCAAGCATCTGCATCAGAATGTTAATGTCGCTCATGCTTTGCATAACAAGCATGTGACGTGGCCTTTTGTCTTCAAAGCGCTCTGACGAATGAATGCTCAAGCCAGTAGATCCGGCAGCATTCAAAACCAGTGAGTCATATTCACCGCTGTTGTAACCGTCAACGGTGCCGCGGCGGTCATCAATTTCTCTGCTATCACGTTTTGCCACGATGGGCTGGCCAGATGAGTAATCAATAATTACGCTTCTGGCTGTGATTTCTGACGTTGTGATCCCAGCTTTCGTAAGCTCGTTTCGCACAAAATCAATCGGGGATATTGGAAGGTCAATTTGAATACCGTCAATAGCCTTCATCGCCTTGGTGTATACCTTGAGAACTTCAGGCGAAAGCTGACTAAGCGGTATGTAGCGAGTTTCTTTCTCGCCGTTGGGCAATGTGTAGTTGACGCCCCTGGTGCGGTTGAGCGCATCTTGCAGAATGTCGCGGTAATCTGCATCGATGGGGTCACCCATCTGTAGCCCTTTGTCTTTGATGTATCGCACCAAGAACGAACTCATGGTGTTTTCAAGAGCGATAACGGTTTTCTTGCCTGCCTTGTTTAGTTCGATAGCCTTTTTCACGGTCAGATCTATGTGCAGGCCAACCAGCATCTGGCCAACAAAGTTATGCACAATGCTGGTGAAGTGGGTATGGTCTACGCCCTTGGATGCCTGGTTGCCGCCACTGGCAGCCACTCCGCCAGACGCTTTGGCCACATCGTTAAGGGCAGCAACGGTAACCGAATGGAATGCCTTATCGGCTTCCACAATGGCCCGCAGCCCCTGAGTCACAGCGTCAGCTGTTTTCGTGTGCTTTTCGCTGTTGTCGTAATCAATCTCGGTATCTACGCTGATACCTTCAAACGATTTTTCGCGGCGGAATAGCTGCCCACTCTCCGCCAGCATGCCTGCCAGTATGGTTTGCAGTGGTGGCCCGCCAATCTGCATGGCCTCAACCAGCTGGTCTGCATCGTCTACCGCGTCCATCATATCGGTGCGGTAATAAACCGGCATGTTGTTAGGGGTCTTGGCATACGTTGCAGACAGGTACTGTACGGGCGACTCTGCAATGGTGTCGTAGATGAAGCCCGCTGTTGTTCTTTGCGCTCCACCCTTCTTTTTGATTTCCCGGTCGCCGGCAGCGTTGTGTGATTCGTCCAGAACGAATACAGCATTGCCTTTTAGCGCAGAAAGAACGTCACGCTGAATATTGGGCTTGTTGATCTGCGAGTAAGTCATAAACAGCATGTTGCTGCCTTCTGGCAGCTGTCCGGTGTTTACTATCCCCTGCAATGTGTTTTTATGCTTTCCGGCTTTTTTCGGGTTGGTAAATATCCGCTTGCCATCCTTTTTTACAAAGCTGTCCTTGTTTAGAAGGAATGGCTTGGCGCCCTTGGTACCAATGTCGGACAAGTCATTAACCATATCGGTGAACAGGTTGTCTTTTGCCGTGACAAAGATCGGTGTTTTGCCAACCGATAGCGCGTAACGCAGCATTGCTGCAGCTTGGCGGCCTTTTCCTACGCCTGTTTGGTCGGCTATGATCTGGCCCTTGCCATTTTCCATGTTGTAAATGCCTGCGGCCACGGCATCAATCTGCAGCCCCATCATGGCTTCGTATAACTCCGCTTTGCTGGCGTATCCCAGCTTGTCGACAACGTACTGATCCAGATTGCCCACTTCATTTTCAATGCGCGTTAACGCTCGCTCTGTTGCCTCGGCCATATTCACCGGTGTCAGAACTTCGTTGTTTGGGCCTTCTGAGCGCGCGGTGTATCCTACTTGGTAGTCAGATCCACTTACGCTGTCTGGCTTGCCATCAGTTGTAGAAACGCCCTTAGATCCTGGCTTTCGTACTCCGCCCTGGCTTCCCCGCTGACCTTGCCCGCCTTGTGTTCCACCCTGTACATCATTTCCACTAGGCTGTCGGCTTCCATCAGTGCTGCTGCCATCTGATTTGGTGTTGGTTTTGGTCCCACCTGGCTGGCTGCCAGTTTTAGATCCGGCATTACTTCCAGTAGTTCCGGTACGTTGTCCTCGGCCACCTGTGCCTGCCGTACCAGTCGTGCCAGTTTCGACTCCAGCCGGTCCCGGAATTGTGCGTGGGTCGCCGGTTGGCTCGTCCCGGGTAACAGTCGTACTGTCATCGCCTTCTGTCCCTGCGGTGTCAGCCCGTCCGGCGCTGGCATCCACGTTTTCATTGTATCGTTCATAGACTTCGCCCCAAGTCATTGCGCGGCTTACATCGCCGACATTTGTAGAATTTTGGTCGCTGTTTTTACGGCCATTGATTGTGATAACGCGAACTGGCCAGCCGGCGCCCTGGCGCTGGTAAAGCTTCCCGTCTACCTCAAAGTGTGACTCTACGCCGTAATGGCTATACAGCCAGTTGAAGAAGATGCGATCGGCTGCCGACATACCGCCCTGTTCCATGCTGGCGCCCAGTATCAGGGTTGCACGGCCATCGTCTTTGAGTGATTCAAGCGCTTTAGCCGAAATAACGTGGTCAATCTGGCTTAATTTGTAGCCGTCAAACTTCACGACTTCTGGCGCCTTGCCAAACGGTGGGTTGGCAATTACCGAATCAACCAATCGAATTGGCACAAAGGTTGTGGCGTCATTCTGCGTGACGTTGTAGCCCTGCGCTCTCAGCTGCTGCGCACGTAGGTCGTTTAGCTCGTTGACTACGGCTGTCTCTGCATTTGCATCGATTAGCAGCATGCCGTTGCCGGCGGTCGGCTCGTACACGGTCGTTTCTTGAGTTATGCCCGCCATCTTGGATGCCAGGTAAGCCAATGGCGCTGGTGTCGAATACGCCTGATTCTTCATGGAAGTGCTTGAGCGCATATCTAGCCGCGGTTGCGACTGGTACAGGTCTAGCAGCTTGTCGTAGGTTTCCTCTACGGTTAAACCTTCGGCTGCAATCTCCCGCGCCCTGCGAGTAATGGCTAACTCTAGCTGTTCTTGCGCGTCCTTCATCATAGCGGCGTCGACTTCTGCCGGCCTCATGTTGTTGAAGGCGGCAATGACTGATTTCAGCTTGCGGTTGTCCCCGATTGAATCAAGGTTATCGTATAGCTCGTCAGCAAGTGTTCGTTCACCCTCGGTAACCGGTGCATCTTCAACGTCCAGCTGCTCAATGTTGGCCAGCTGTTCACGCACCACGTCTGCACTGTCGGTACCTTCAATGGAAAGGTCGTTGTCTTCCATCATATCCCGGGCGCCGTTGTACCAGCTGCGCAAGAATGGCCGTAGTTGTGATGGCCTGGTACCCAGGTCTGCAGCAATCGCTTTGGCGAACTGTGCAAACTTGCGGGCGCCGGCTTCCAAGTGATACACGGCAAGCTCGGTACCAGCGGCCATGATTTCAGGGTCCAGCCCGCTGTTCAGGTTACCCAGTTTGGCTTTTAGCTTGGCGCGTAGTTCGTCGGCCCGCTCCCTGGATACCAGCGTGTTGTTGGCGCCCCATTCGGTAGACTGCGACTTTTCTACAATGCTTTCCTGTGCCGGCTTTGCAGATTTTGCCTTTGGCTTTCTGGCTTTTGATGCGTCAGCCTTTGGCGTAGATAATGGCTTGAGTATGCTTGCGCCGGCGCCAGTGTCAGCGCCTGTGCTATCCCCGAACAGGTACAGGGTCATGCTTTCTTTGTCAGCCGGGGTCAGGAACCCGCCTTTAAGTGGAGTAATTTGCTCAAACTGATCCGCTGCAAAGTCGTTACCGCGCGCCCTGGCTTCCGCTGTTGCGTTTTCAATCAGCCACTGTGAAGCGTATTTTTCTGACTTCTGTTTAGGGTATGGCGTAGTCGTGCGCCCACTGGTGGTAGAAAACTGCTCGCCTGGCTTAATGCCCACGCCGTCCAGAACTTCGCCAAAATCGTCTAGTGTGCGCAGTTTCGGCTCTTCTGCTGGTTTTGCATTACTCTCGTAACGATCAATCAGCTGGGTCAGTTCCGGCGTTTTCGGCCATGCCTTCTCAAACTCACTGCGCGATACAAGCCCTGAATTGACCAGCTGTTTAGCATATTCGCGGGTCTTCATTGTGTCGCCGCGCCACTCGTCCATAGGCTGAATGTCGGGTGCTGTTTCTTCGTTCGGTGTTGAAGCCTGCTTCCACATCGCCCTGCCGGTTGACGACAAGTAAACCGTATAGCTGTCTCCGCCAGGGGTTGTTAGCGTCCAAACTTCGCTGTCGTCCCTGTTCTTTGCGGGAATATAAGAAACATCAATCCCTGCGGTTTTCGCTGCCTCAATGGCTGCAACCAGTTCGGCTCGGTCAATAGGCGCCGTTGATTTTGTTTTTTCGCTATAAAAAGAGCGCTGCGCAGCAAAGACTGTGGCAATTGCTTTGCTCACGCCGGAATCTGGCCCTTTTGAGCGCGATTCCGCCTGTTTACGCTTTTCAAGCGCTTTCCACTGGATTTCGAGGAATGGAACTCTCACTCCATCCACTGTTGCGCTGGCATCGTTCTGGTTAATGGTGATCTTCTTGCCGTTCACCTCGCCGTCTTCCAGTGCGAAACGGTTGCGCTGGCCTTTGTCCCACTCCTGTTCGATGAAATCACGCAGCCCTTTAACCGCTACTGGGTCGTCCTGCTGCGCCTCAATTTTGGTAATCACCGGTGGTCTTATAGAATTGTTGATGCTGCGCAGTATTTCTCTGGACAATCGAACGGCGCCGGATGGAGCCTGCAGTAATAGCCCTCCCTGTCCATCGGAAAATAGCTGGTAGTCAACGCCCTTAATTATTTCTGAGGCCAAGTTGTCGTCGGCTTGAATGGTGTCACCAATAACAAGCTTGTTATTCCGCATCCATTGCTCAAGCTCGGGCATCGCTGCAGGCACGGCTGCCTTTTCTTGCTTGCCCTCGGCCACAAACACTATTTCGGTGTTGATGTCACCGCCCAAACCGGTGTTTGAAGAAGCGCTGAATAACTCGTCCATTGTTGGCATATCTGGAACAGAGCGAACAACAACGTATCCAGCGCTCTTGCTGCCGGTCAGGCCACCAAACATTTCAATTACCGCGTAGCTCCTGCCGTCACGTTCCGACAATGACTTAGCTCGGCTTTCCGCAACGCCCTGGCCACGGCGTGAAGGCTGATACATGGCTGTTTTCATAGGGCCGTATGCAAAATCTGGTCGGTCCGTTGGGCCTGCTTCTTCGTCCAATGCCAGTTGAGCAAGAACAGATGCTGGGTTTCGCAGCGCATATTCGTCACTGGCTGCCTTGAAAACATCATCCGATGATGGGCGCTCAAACTTAACGGCTGCCGGTAATGCCATACCGTAGTTGTCTCGGCCACCCACTTTTTGAAATCCAATTCTAGTCAAGATGGCGGTATCAATTTTGGCGTTTCTTTCTGACGCGGCCATGTTCATAAAAAATATGGAAGGTACTTTTTTCTCAGTAGCAACGGATATGGCTTTTTCCAATACGGCGCCAGGGTCCGTGGCTGCCGGGGATACAAAATACACCTGGAAGTATGCGGGGTTATTTTCTGGCGCCATGTTCAGATTTTTCATGGCGTGATGACGCTGAAAACTGCCGTCAGTAAACTTTGCTTGCCCAATATTGGCCTCTAATACCAATGTGCGCTTGCCATCAATTTGCTGGTAAATCTCTATTGGTCGAAGATTTGGCCCGCCCCTTGGCGGCTCAAGCTCAATTACCTCAAGCTCTCCAGCGGCCAGTTCAACCTTGGCAAATTTGGTGCCATCCCGTTTGTCAGCAATGATTTCATTGGCGCTCATCATGTAACCGCCCTTGCCATCTACTTGCTGCAGGTCTGCCACGCCCTTACCGTCAATATCTCTGACTTTGTAGGTCTTCTTGGTGCCATCGGCCCTGGTGCGCTCTACGGTGTCACCCTTAACGGCGCCCAATGCCTTCTCTGTGCGGCTCACCTGCGGCTTTTTACCTGGCTCCTTGCTGTCGTTCTTTGGCGCAGAAATAGCAGGCGCTTTATCAAAGAACCCATCAAATTCTTCGGTTGCTCTGCCGTTGAAGAACTCGTTTAGCGGTGCGTCAATGGAAGCGGTTGGGTTGTCGTTCGCGTC
>Ga0136588_1000020_pt1 | contig 63928 bp, 83 predicted proteins | sample AntRauMFilla1564_FD_104782 | JGI IMG/M metagenome (GOLD analysis project Ga0136588, IMG submission 104782) | Saline lake microbial communities from Rauer Islands, Antarctica - Metagenome Filla 1 #564 | ecosystem: Environmental > Aquatic > Non-marine Saline and Alkaline > Saline | place... | reverse complement strand
ACTTTCCTTTTCTCGAGGTTTATCTGTGAAAAAATATTTTAGGATTTCGCACAGAAACAAGCTTGAGCCTCTCTCAACTTCGGTTTCAGCTTGGCTATCCAGTCCTCGTAGAGAGCACTCTCATCGAGAGTCTGTGAGGCCGAGTTGAAAGTTTCGCAGGCAGTGTTCGCAAGTTGCTGAAGGCTCACCTCCTGAATAACTTCCTCCGTCAGAACCCCGTCAAAAGCTAGACTGGACGAATCGGATTTGTCCTTGAAGAGCTTGGCAATCGGCTGATCGATCGAATCATCCGTTTGGATGATCCAGATATTTACAGGCTTGGTCGAGGTGAGCCGATGAACCCGGTCGATGATTTGGTCGTTCACATCGAACGCCCAATCAATCGATGGCACGATAAGGTTGTTACAGCACTCGAAAGAGTGGCCTTCCGACATCGCTTTTTGGCCGGCAACCATAACAGAGTACTCCCGGTTCTTAAATTTCTGAGCGAGAGCTCCGCGTTTCTTTGGTGCGGTCAGGCCGTCAAGCCGAAGACTAGCCACGCCAGCTCCGCGAAGTAGGCCGTCGAGTGTTTCAGAGAAGTCGTGAAAACTTGATCCAACCATCACTTGTTCGCCGAGCATCAACCGCTCCGAAATAATTCCGAGAACAGCGGCGAGTTTCGGGGTCATAGCTTCACCACTTTGATAAGGGTAGAGCTTAATCGAATTTGGGCAGAGCGCCGCTTGGCGCAGCAAGCCGATTTGGATAGCTGCTCTAACTCGGGCGTTTTTAATATCCGCCCCATCCTTTGTTACCGTCGGAGGATTCTCAACCCACTCCCGATAGGTGTTTTTCTGCGCTGCGCCAAATGGGACGGCGACAAAATGAAAGAGTTTCGGCACAATATCCTCTCCGAAATCGCACTTCCGTCGGCGCAAAACTAGCGGACTGAGGAGTTTCCATAGGCGGTGAATGTTGCAAATGCGCGCCGACCGCTTGGCAATCTTCCTCGTCTTTCGATTCGTCTCGAAGTAAACGTCCTCCCGCGTGAGAAATCGATCTTCCTGTGAGTGGTCATTCGCGAAACGCTCACGGGACTCGGAAGTGGGATCATAAGGCCAAATTTCATTTGCAACTTTCGGAGAGCCTGCAACCCAATGCCCGAGCCAAAAGAACGACTCTAGTCGGTTTTTGATCGGAGTCGCGGTCATAATCATTCGATAAAGTGGCTCAAGCCGCCGGACACCCTTTGAAATATAGGAGTCAGTCGATTGGAGCCGCACGCCTTCGTCGACCACAACGCAGTCAAATGAGTCGTGTGTCGCCAGCATAGTCGCGAGCGATGGCTTTAAGGTGCAGAAAATACCATTTTGAGATTCACCGACACCCTCCGAAAGCTCCAAGAAAGTCACCTTAGACTGCATGCCCTTGATTAGTTGCTTGCGGCTCTTGATCACTGTAGCCGGATACTCCACGGAGCCATCGAACTTTTCTTCGCCGGCGGTTTCGTCGGATGCGTTGTAGCCGAGCTGCTGGAAGGTGGTGATGAAGAACTGCGGTTTATTGACCCTGCTCTTCCTGTCGAGCTTCCACGAGTAGAGGTCGCTGATCGACGTAAGTGGGAGCAGGCTGTAGCCAAACTGTCGAGCCGTGTCCTTGAACTGCGGGTGCAGGTCTTCGAGCGCGACGATCAGAACACGCTTGGCGTCTTTGATGAGAGGCCACGCGAATGCGGCGTAGGTCTTGCCTCCGCCTTTGTCCCACGAGAGAATGAGTGAATCACGACAGCCGGCTCGCGCCAGGTCGTCCAATTGGAAATTTTTGAATTTAAGCATGGTTTGGTTTTGGTTGAGTTGGCTCACTTGAACCGTTCGGGTTTTGATTTGTTATCTCTTGGCTCGCCTCAGCCCAGTCAGCTCTAAATAGCCACTGACGCGAGCCAGGGGGAAGGTACCCCTTTAACCGCATATTGAAATCGCGCCACGACAAACCTAAGTGCGACCGCAGTCGGTTTTTCCCGTGCTTTTCTGAAAGCATTGTTGCAAGTTGTCCGAAGGATTTTGATTTAATCATAGGTTAGGTTTCTTTAATTATGCCGTGATGACTCTCTCTTGGACAGTCGCGAAAGTGTTTCTAGTGAGCGGCCGACCAGGGACTTCTCGACTTCCGTGGACGGGCAGCGGCGATTCTACGGTGCCGGTGCTGCGCCGCCTCGGACGCTTGAGAGTCGCCCACTCCATGAGTCCTTCGAGTTGGTCTTGTTGGCGGTATTTGTTGCCCTCGAATCGCGCCCAAGTTTTCGGCTTCATCCCGACCTTAGCTTGGTGCTCGGCGGCACGGATTTTACGCTTCACTGATCGGGGAATATGTATGTTGCTCTTCCCCACGGATACGCCGGTCACTTTACGGTAGCCACAGGTAGCCTCCTGCCAGTGCGTCTTGCTCGGGTTGAGCTCAAATCCGTAGTCGGCCAACACTCCCGGGATGGCTGCAATTAAGCGCCGCCCGACATTAGGATGGTTGAAGGAAAAGGTCAGGTCGTCGGCGTAGCGAGTGTAGACGAAATTCCACCCAAGCCGCGACTGCTCGCGCATGGCGAGTATGCGGCCGTCGGCATCATCCATTGCCATGTTCGCGATAATAGGTGAACACGGCAGGCCTTGGACGGCTCTACAGTCGGGGAAAGCGAGCAGATCGCAGTCAGGAGTGTGTTCCACGAAGGCTCTGTTGTTGGCACCATCTACCGCCCACATAACCCCAGTAACCTTCCGAACATCTACGTTGTCAAAGAACGCGGAAATATCCATCGAGAGGGTGAAGCGCCATTCGCCCGCGTGCGCGAGTGCGTTGGTGACGGGACTGCGCCCAAAGGTAAACCCGTGAACACACTCCCGAGGCCGATAGACCGATTCCAAGGAGGTGAGCACTTCGCGAGCGATATGCTTTTCAGTAGCTGTCGGCACCCAGATCACGCGGGTCTTGCCGTTGCCCTTTGGTATCTCAATTCGGTTCATGGATTTCCTTGGGGTGATGGTTAATTACTCTTCAAGTACCGCTCGTAAGCAGCATTGAATAAATCGACGTGGTGTGTCCGGATGAAGTTCGGCGAGAACGTGTTCGCTTTCCGGCCGCGCTTCTTCGGGTCGTGCTTACTGGTTGGTATCTTTTCGATTTGCTCGATCGTCGCCTTATCGTAGGTGACGATACCGTCTTCAAGGTCGCGCTGGTATTGCGATTTGCTGTATTTTTGATGTGCCATAATGGATTGGTTTTAGTTGATTTAGTTGGATGAAAGTTTTGCACCCTCACGAGGCCTGCGAAGCGTTCCTGGATCACTAAAGCAGGAATGCGTGCGGGTATATTTTCTTCTCACTAAGGAAATATACGGCACGCATTCAGGCTTTAGTTCTCCAGGAACGCGGGACGTTCTTACTGATTCCTGCGAACGGTTGAACCTCGGCGATGCGCACGAGACCTCAGAAACAGTTTTGGATAGCCAGACGTTCATTTGGGTGCCAGGAGTCACAACTCACCTATGGTTTCAGATACTCAGATCTACCGACTTTCTGCTAGAGGGTCACTACGCCCCCCGATCGGGTTTCCTTTCTCTTCAGTCCCATGAGCTTGTTGATTTGCCTGAAAGTTTATCACTCTAGTTGGGCTTGCGAAGTTGATTTCATTGAACCCGGGAGGCATCCGCCGATGGGGATTTCGGAGGTCGCTTGCGACCTCTTCCCACTTACGAGATCCAGCTCGGCGGTTGCAGCCCGGGTGATCGGAACCAACGGCCTTGCTTTACTGATTCCTGCGAACGGTTGAACCTCGGCGATGCGCACGAGACCTCGGAAACAGTTTTGGATAGCCAAGCTCCAACTAGAGCGATGGGGCCGTAACCACGCTTCGATATTTAGCTGCATCCAAGTAATCTTTTTACTAGAGGTCACTACTCTCCGGACGACTTGTTCTGCTACTGATCTAGGCGCGACGACGAACCTAAATTGTTATTCGACCTCTTCGCTTTCCTCAATTCTCGCGTTGAGCTGAGCGACGGCAAATTCGCCGATTTCTTGCATGAGAACCCCGATAGTGTTTTTGGCAAAAGGGTCGATTTGTTCGGCCATACGAAACTCTACTTTGCCTGCGTCGTCGGGTATGACCTCGACTACCATGCGCGGGTGTGATGTGTGGACGACGAAGAAGCGATAAGTCACGCCCTCGCCCTCGCCATACGCGCTATCTGCGAACAGGAAGCGCGGCGTGGTGCTGAATGGAATAGGTGGTGTTAGATCAATCATGTTTCTAGTGCTTTGAGTTTATTTCTGTAGTGTTGGTAAAGGTCTGGACTGACTTCAGCTATGTCGGGAACGTCCGGCATGTTGAAGTGCAGCATCAGATCACGAATAGAGTGAAATTCATCGACAGTGGAGAGGACTCGACAGGTATCGTCGTCGTCTTCGTATTCAGCGCGAATTGTGTCTTTATCGAGCGCGTATTGAGTGAATCCGTGGACTTGGCCAACGGAGTCGTTGACGCAGATCATCAACTCTTGGCCGGACACGAGAACTTCCTCTTCCCCGAGGTCAGGGTTCTCGCGAAACTCAATTTTACGACCCTCGAAGGTATCGCTTGTTAAGCGATAGGTTTCTCCGGCCTTGAAGCCAAGCCAATCGTTGGCCGCAGTAAGCCGGTCTTCCTCTTCTGCCCAAGCCACACGCATAGCTAGGGTGGGCTTGGTAAAGGGAGTGCGTGAGCGGTGGTATTCCTGAACGGAATACTCGACAGCCTTGATCAGTTTAGGGTCAACCTTCCAGCCCGCCTCGCGGACAGTGTGGAGCAGTGCGAGCCGATCGCTCTTAGTGAGTACGAGTTCGACAGGCCGGCGACCCCGCAGCCCGTGGAGTGCCCGAGCCAAGTCTTTGGAGATGCGGCGAGAGACTTGATCAAAGCCAGAAAGGTGAGTGCCGATGTATCCGTTGTCACCCAGCCAAATGTTGAATTTTGGGCGGTTCTGGCGCTTACGGGCTTCCCACTCTTCACGAACCATAAGGAAGCGCTCGGGAGTCGTTGTGTCGCGCATGTGGCGAGTCCCTACGTCAATGCGCTCAGTCTTGCCTAGCCATGTTGGGCGCTGGTTAGCGTAGCGCCGCATATATTGAGCGACAACCTGCAGGGCGGAGCTCGGCATATTGACCTTGCACGGCTTTCCACCGTTGCGGTGTTTTTTAGCAAAGTAGAGCACGGCCATCTTGCGGGTGTCCCGCACGCCGGGAAAGAACTGCGGCAAGGTGACGTGCATCCAGACTCGTGAGTAGGTTGGACACGGCACAATGAGCTTTTCGACAACTGGTTGCGGCGCAATCATCATGCCCTCGCCATACTCGGAGAGGCGGTCAAGTGCGATCAACCACGACGCCTGGACGCTATCCATGTGGACAACTCCATCAATTACCCGAGACGGGCGCCGGTGCTTAAGGCTGACTTCTGGGGCTGGCCAGCGAAGCCCAAAGGGCGGGTTCATAACGAGTAAATCAAAGTAACACTTAGCCTGCTGCATGAGCGGCAGAATGTTATTTAGATCGCCGATAATTGTGCGGACTTGGGAGGACTGCGACCGACGGTCAAGGTCGGTGCCGAGTAGCGTTTTCGTGTGCTCAAAACTGGCTCCGCTGAGCAGCGAATGATCGCCGCAATGAGGGTCGAATATCACGGGGCGCACTGGCGAAAGTGGCAGCGCAAAGACGCGCGCGTAATCCTTTGGCGTGAAGAATTGCGCCGTGCCTTTATTGAGCACATCAGGCGAGCTATCCAGCGCTTCTTGGAGGCCGTCTTGGTCAAGTGTTTTACCCTTCTGCCTCCTTGGAATCGGTGGGCGTATTACGGTTTCAGTCATGGGTCATTATTTTAATGATAGGTGGTTCCAGCGACTAGCAGTAGTCGCTCGGATCAATAGGGATGAAGACCACGGGAATCTTACGCGCGGTGCATGTCGGATACATTCTGAGAAGGCGAGCAACGATCCGTTTATCCGGATTACACTGCGGAGACCTCCCATGGGAAAAGATCAGTTCTTCATCTGGCGTCACAGGCCACCAGTAATCTACATAGTGATCGAATAGACCGGACTTGACCGTGGTCATGTCTGCTATTTTCTTGAGCGTATATCTTTTTGGGTCGGACAGGTCGTTTTCCATGTGTTTCTGTGGTTAAGGTTAGCGGGTCATCCAAGTCTGGTCGGCGTCGCGTCGATCCTCAAAGTAGCGGTGCGGAGTCAAGCCTTGCTCGCCCGCAAGAAAAAGGACGTGCTCCGCGAAGTCTGCTCCGCTGATTTCGTCGTCGCTTTCGTCGTCGATCGTGCCATCGGTGACATACATAAATTTAAGCACGTCGTCGGCGAAATACTCTCTGTTCCGGTGCTTTAGCCACTCAAGGTAGCCGTCGGCGTTTTGCGTGGTCTCTTCAATCTTGGCGATTTCGTGTTCAAATTCTTTGATCGCATCTTGCAGCATTTCGCCGTAAGTGACGGTGGATCTGATTTTATGCTTTGAACCGTCTTCAAGGGTGATATTGTATGTTCTTACGCTCATTATGGTTGATGGGTTAGTGGTGGATTTAGGCGGAGAAATTCTGTCTCTGCATCGCGGCAGGCTTGCATGAGGTCGCGATACATCATCGAGTACGTGACCTTATTGCCGTCGATTTGCTGACAGCCTTCGAGTCTGCAGTCACATGGCTTCGTGCTGCGGGTGGCTGCGACGACCAAGAAGCGAGGCTTCGCTGCGCTGGCGAGTATCCCCTCCAGCAACCCTCCTGAATCTTGCGGCGACTTAATGAGCATCACATTAACAAGCGAGTGCAGGTTGTGTTGGCGCTCAACACCCTTAGCCCAGAGTGGCTCCAACTTGAGAAACGGGATTAGATCTTCATTAACTGTAATTGGAATTTCCATATTTTATTTTAGATTGAGTGATGTTTGATAGGAGAGTGTTTTAATAACGACGACGCGCAGTGAGTTTGAAAACTCGGGAGCGGGTGCGTAGGTGCGTTCCCACATCCACCCGCAGCCGGGGCAACGAAAGATGCTCGGCGGAAGCTCTTCGCCTTGGTCATCTTCGCTGAACCGCTCCCACCATGCGGTATGCCCGCATTTGCAGGTCATATCGCAGGGCAAGCGCGGCAGTTCCTTTGGCTCACTTGGCGAGTTCATGCCGGGGCGGACTCCAGTTCACAGATAGCCCCGCTGCCTATGCGGGCGGCGGCTTCGTCAATTAAATCCTTAGGCCAGACTCTATACTTCTTACTGTCGTCAGTACTAGAGACCTCTCTGTCGAGTTCCTCCTTCGTCCAAGCCCGGGCTTCCTTAATGCAGGTTCCGTAACCGTGGTCGCCCGCGCGCCACCAGATCATAAAGCCATGGTTTCCCTTTAGCTGTAAGTAGAACAGTTTCGGAGCAGGGACAGGAACAGAGGCAAGGGTAGGGGTAAGGCCAGTATCGGGTGCCATTTCCTCCCAGAAGATCGTTTCGTCTCCGGCTATTTTGCGGCACTTGTTGAGGTTGGCCGAGACAAACTGCGCTTCGATACTACAGAAAAAGCGTTGCCCCGCCTTTTCGCCGCCAAAGTAAACAATTGCGTAAGGGTCTTCGTCCCAATGGAAGCCGATTCCAGCGTCAAGCATATCTTGCAGCCACTGGCGGCCTTGCTTGAAGTTACGGATCGTGCGGCCGATCAGGTCGTGACGTTCGTCATCGGTGAGTTTTTTCATAGCGTGAATCCCCTTTCTTGAAGTAAATCTCGAACCATGCAAAAACCGTCGCCGCCGGAGTTGGCATATTTCATTAGTAATGTTGCGCCCTTGGCTCCGTCTATGTCGATACCTGCGCATTCTTCGATAGCTTGGCGCATCAGCCAGGCAAGACGGTGGGCGCGCTTCTCGCCCGTGGAACTTCCTGCGCTGGTGCCGAGCATGGCGAGTGTTAGGAAGTGATTGATCTTGATGTGATCCGACTCGGGTTGAGCATCTGGCACGTCAACCCATTCGGAGTCCCAGTTCATGTAGTTATCGCCAAGGCCGAACTTGGAGTAGTATTCGCCCATGGCTTCGAGGCCGGCATCTTCAGGAATGTCGGCCTTGTGGCCGAGCATGTAATCTCGCATGGCGGCTTCGACTTCGGCTTCAGTTAAGAAGAGGCCGCAGTGCATGCCGTGGTCGGAATCAGTGATGAATTTGTGTATCTTCATGTTTATTGCAGAAGGTTATGCCGGCGCGGGTATGCCCGCGCCGACAGGTTGTGGTTTAGTTCAAGACCCGAACCGACTTGGCTTGGGACTTCTTGAGCGGAGAGGTAGCGGGGCGTGCTTGGGCTTCCGCCCATTTACGCATATTCTCGATCTTGCCAGACTGACTCTTAGAAAGAGGGGTGCGGAATCTTGAGAGATTGCAGATTTCAAGCGTATGCGGCTCTTCCGGGCTCGCTGGGTCGTCGGAGCGAGCGAAGGCGTCGATCCGCGCATCATTCCAGAGTGCTTCGATTTCTGAACCCGACCAGCCTACGGTTTCGGCGGCTAGCATAGGGAGGTCGTATTTCGCTGGGTCGCCCTCGGTGCGTCGAATCATAATGCTCCAAATTTCTACACGCTCAACTTCGTTCGGGAGGTCGGCAAACCAAAGCTGATCAAAGCGGCCAGCCCGCAAAAGTTGAGCCGGCAACTGAGAGGTGTCATTGGATGTTGCGATAACGTAGACGGGCTTCGTCTTCTCCTGCAGCCAGTTTAACAAGGTGCCGATCATCCGATCGGTCGTGCCTCCGTCAGTTTTGCCAGAGGACTCTCCGCCGGAGAGACCGCGCTCGATTTCGTCGAGCCAGAGAACGCATGGGCTCATGGCTTCCACGAGGTCGATCATGTTGCGCATGTTCGCCTCGCTAGCACCGACGATGCCAGCGAACATCTTACCCATATCGCACTTGAAAAGTGGAATGCCTCCTAGCATTACGGCGCTAACTTTTGCGCTGAGAGATTTTCCGCACCCAGGAGGGCCGACAAGCAAGCAGCCCTTCGGGACGGGCAACCGAAAATTGACCGCTTCTTGACTGAACAGCTTGCGGACTTTGCCCATAGCCTCCTTGAACACGTCAAGGCCGCCAAGGTCGTCGGGGTTGAGGTTGCTTTCAATGTGCTCGACCAACCCGCTTTTCTTGACGTTCTGAATCTTTTCGCGATAAACAACACTCTCAGAGAACTCAAGCTTACCGTGCTCGTTCTTCGCCTCCACGTAGGAGAGTGCAAGCGCATCTTGAAACTCGTAGCTAGTCAGTCCGCCACCGGCTACGGCAAGGCTGCGGCGAGCCTCGGGAGTCAACACAACGCCAGTTGATTCGGCCAGCGGATCAAGCACCACTTCAGCTAGCTCTTCTGTGGTCGGGAGGTTGAACTCAACCAGCGTGACAAGCTTTTCGACTTCAGGCGGAAGCACGACGCGGCAGCCGATAATAATCATCATCTTCTGGTGCGATTTAGCGTGCTCCAGTGCGTCCTTGAAGAGCCGGATAATGTGAGGGGAAGGATCATCTAAGAACAAGTGGAAGTCTTGCAGGATGAATACGGATCCCGGACGCGCCACGTTAAGGAACGCCTGCAGGACTTCAACGGGACTATCCATGTCAGAGTCGCCAGCTTCCTCGGTGTCGACGCGGTTCAGGCCTTGGGTGCAAGACCACGAGTAGACCTCGCGGGCGGGGCATGGCTCGCCCTCAATGTCCTTGGTGATACTTTGTAGGCCAGCGATAATTTCGCGACCGATCCGCTGCTCTTCGTGCGTCGGAATGAATAGGCAGGGGTAGCCCGCCCGTGAGTAGTATTCGATTCGTTTTGAGATCATAATTTGCCTTTCTGATTAGTGGTTACCGTTATCGGGTTGTGCGCTTTTTAGCGCGTTTGCGTGTTGGTTTCTTGGGCGACGGTAACTCGTAGCCGCCCTGCCCATGATCGAGGTGAATGCCTCCATTGAGGCGAGCTCCCTTCTCGTCGGCGCTGAAGGTGAGAACCGCGCGGACACGGCTCACGGCCTCGCTAATGAGTCGCTGTTTCCAGTTCATACGGGGGCTCCTGTTGAAGTTGCTCACGCTCCCACGCGAGGCATTCCTCGCGCGACTCGTGCGTGAATACGGACGCTTTCGCCTGCGGCTTCCAGCGCACTTCCCATTTCTGGGAAGTGCCATTGAAATTCACCCAAGACGCGCGCCTCACCTCCATGCTACCAATCTCAGAGAGGTCGGTGCGGTCAGTGTGGAGCCCGTCGAATGATCCGTCAGGACGGAAGTTGATGATATGCCCGCCACTCACCGGACACCCCCAAGCTTTTGCTTCGCGCTGACCTTACGGGAGGCTTTGTAGAACTCAGCCTTCTTCTTGCTTGTGCCTTCGACACCGAGCGCTTCTTCGATGTAACGGGTCGCCTCTTCGCAGGAGTTCCCCGTGTAATTGTGAGCTTCTACCTTGACGGAGCCGTCAGGCGAGAAATCAATAGTTACGTGTTCTTTTGCCATGATATTATTCCTTTGTTTCTGGTTTAGGTGTTGGGTATCCGATGAGCGAGATAGGCTCACCCCAGTCGGAGATTGAATGAAGCTGGCCATCTACGTCCACGACGGTGCGGCCAGCTTCGTTCCGATATAGGCCGCGACTCCAGTCGTCTTCGCCTACCAATTCGTATGTGCAAAGAGGGATAGGCATTAGTGGCTATCCTCCGATAACGAGTTGAATTGTGCCGTCAGCTTTTTGCTTGCGACGAGTGGTGTGGCCTTTACGTTTTGCAGCACATTCGGCCACGTGCAGGCCGTAGTTCTGCTTGAGCTTACCCATGTCTTTGCCGCAGCGCTCGACGAGCATTTTGCCGTCGTGACGACCCCCGGAGCCGTAGGTGTCCCATACTGGAGTGTAGGTGCCGCGCTTAGTGGGCTCTTCCTTGAGGCCAATCTCGTAGTTGACGCCTTCAAATGAGGCAGCGTGGTCGCAAGGCATCTGGCCTTTATACATCGTGTAGCTGCGCTTGTTTTTGTGGAAGCGCCCCTTGAGTTCTTCGATCGCTTTCGCGAATGCGGTGAGGTCTTTAACCTCGATGGTTCCTTTAATTTCGTGGCTCATACTTTATTACCTTTCGTGTGTTTTGGTTGATGCGATCATTAAAATAATGACCGCGAGATTAGATACTGCGTGAGTTTTTCAACTCTATAAAATGCGTGGGAAAACAATGCGCTATTCGCAGTTTCGCTCATCATTGGTTCGCCGAATCTCGGGCAGCCTTGGCAGCGCGGATCGCATCACCGGCAGCCGTGGTATAGCAGTGCGCCTCGTCGTTCCAGTCTTCCATCTTCGACTTCATCGGTCGGACATCGAACACGTCCACGTCGGACACGTCCACGAACTCGCCGGTGTCGTGCCATGCGTTTTCCCATGTCTCTACCTCGGCGAGTGCGGCTTCCTTCGATTCGGCGAGAATAACAGCGTGATAGCTGACCAGTGCGCTGATCTCAAAAAGATGCAGAGAACAAGTCGCTGCTGGAGCAACCGCCTGGTCGCTCCTTGTTTGGACGGTTTCCGCCGCCTCGGTGTTTGTGTTTGTTTTCATAATTTTTAGTGCCGTCTCCGGCGGTGCCAGAGCTAGTCGTTATAGTTTGTGCGATCAAGATGCATCCAATGATACACCCTCGTAGGAGGTCTGGAATTACATCTCCTCTACGGCTCATTCAATAGGTTGCATTATTATTTGGATCTTTGATTAAGGCACGCTTTGCACGTTACCTTGTCCCATTTAACGCGAGTGCGATTTGTTAAGTTGTGAAGAGCCAAGACCCCACCACACTTAGGGAGCCCGTCATCCCCCAGCTTATGGATTACTGGGTTTTTCCATCTCGAACGATCCACTGGGCGATGCATCATCTCAAAAATCTCTCTAGTATCCTCACTCATGATTCAGCTCTCCGTTCTGCTTTTCTATATGCTGTAACCACGCTTTAGTTGCCCACACGCGAAGTTTCTCTTCGGATACTTTTTGAACCTCGACGTTATCAACCATCCATGCAGCCATCCATTCGATCCCGTTGTAGAAGTCGCCGCCTTTTGCTAGAGAACCAGTCGAGCTAGGCAATGCCTTAGTCGCTGGCTTCGTTTTAGGTTTTTGGTTTTCAGTAGTCATAATTGTATCTTTTCTCGTTGGTTGTTCGGCGGCATCGGCTACTCTATTTGTTCGATTTAAAATACCCCTCGGCACACTGCCCACATGAGGGCGGAGCGTAAGGGTCTGGATAGAGGTAGTTTTCCCCCTCCTCCTTGGGGTCATAGATCCTCCCGCAAGGACACTTCCATTTGCCTTCGGGCTGAATCATCTCGTCGTAAGCGGCTTCCGCTCGTGCCTCACCTCTCTCTATTGGGTCTGGTATGTATGTTGTCATAATTAAGAATCGAACAAAACGTTGCTCTCAATCCTCGTTCCTCGGATGAGAGAACTCAGTGTTTTGCCAAAAAGAGGCGATACCGCCGATGATGGCTTCTGAGCTTGGATACCCATTTGGGTCGCAAGTTTTACACCGGTCGCAAAACACTTGGAATCGAAAGTCGGGGTCTTCGCAGTCGTTTTCTCCGTCTATTCTTAGTTGCCCGCCACACTCGCACTTTACCCCCTTGACGCGGCCGTAGAACGCGCCGTTGGGAAGCACAACCGAAACGAGCGGCTCAATGCTTTTCGATTTCTTGGCGGCCTTCCGCTCGCGCTTCCGCTGCGCCGCTTCGATGCGCTCCACATCTTCTTCGGTCTTAGCGCGGGCGGGGTCGTAGCGCTTGGCTCGTGAGGAGCGACGGGCGACCCGATAGAACATATCTGGATCTACGGGAAAACGCCCAAACGCTTCCATTAGCATCATTGAAACGGCCAGCGGTTTACGGCGGTCGATGGGCTTAAGTTCAGTTTCGTCGTTCATTGTGGATTTGGGTTATGCGGTGATGGCACGGTCGCCAAAGCTGCCTTGGAACTTCTTGTGAAGGTTATCGGCCATAAAGGAGACGCGCTTACGGGTGCCCTTGTGGGCGCGGAGGTTCTCGGCATTGAGGTCTAGGGCTGCGAGTGCTTCAGCGCGTAGCTGAATCAGTACAGGGTTGCCCTCAATATTGAGGTCGGGGAGACGTTGCAAATGGTCGCGGAGCTTCGGGATGCAGCCCTTGCGGCCTTCGCTATCCACGATCGGCTTGTCAGGATCTCCAAGCGTATCGGCCACTTCCTTGATCAGATCAAGCGTGCGGCGAATGGTATCAGCTTCCATGCCGGCGCGCGCGGCTTGAATCTGCACTTCGAGGCGCACGGCCATGTCTTCGCGCTCAGTCTCGGTCAGCTCTTGGATGAGCCTGAACTGATGCGGGTCAGGCATGGGTTCGATTTGCAACTCGAAAGAGAATAGGCTACGCAGGGCTTCACCGCTCGACGGGTAGTTGGTCGGGTCGAAGCTCCCGTTGAGTTCACGGCGCTCAATCTCGATCAGGTTGTCCCAGTCCGCGATTAGAGCATCTAGCGCGTCGTAGGCCGCAGACACGCGAACCGCCACTTGACGGCGAATGCGGTCGCTCTCGGCCGCTACCATGATGCGGGTCTCACCGATACCCTCGAAAGAGTTCAGCTTGAGGAATCGGCGAATCTTACCCACTTCCGAGTTGATCGGATCGATCGCACCAGCAAGAATCTTCTTGGTAGTGCGGACACGCTTCGCGTCCATCTGGTGATTGCGCGCTAGTTCGGCTTCCATGGCCTCGTCTCGAATGTTGAGGCCGATGCCAGTCGCCTTAAAGGAGATTTTCAGTAGTGCTTTGATTTTATTTTCGTTACTCATTGTTTGCCTTGGTTGAGTTTGGGTTGAGCATCATTAAAATAATGATGCGTGGATATAAGGTCAGCCGTCCTTGCCTTCGTCGGCTTCGTCGGCTTCGTCGGCTTCATGGGCGAAATGGCGGAAACGAGGTGCGACGACTCGACACTGCCCGCGAAAGGCAAGCGTGCAATGTCGAGCCGCGCACAAAATTCGTGCGGTGTAGTTTACTGGCATCAACTCAGGCGCAGAGGCATCACGACTGCTAGGCGCTGATCCTCACCAGTGGCAACCATCGTCGATAATTCGTCCCTGAATGCCCAGGTCAGGCAACCAGCGGCGAGTGCTCCTAGTAGGTATGGCGCGTTGAAGGCAATCTCCACGGTCTCGTGCGAAGGCGTCATAATGCCATTGATCGTCACTGAAGAGCGCCCCGTAATCTCGGAGCCCGCATCAAGGCGCAAGCTCTTGGCATTACCATCAGCGGTAATCTTTACGGCGACGGAACCTTCCTTTCCGCACTTCGGTGCAGACTTGAGGAAGGCCGATATCTTCTCGGCGTCGGCTTTCCTTAGAAAGCCTATCCAGTTCCCCGGACTTTTAGGAATCACCTGCTTGTAATTCGGAAAGTTCCCTTCTACGAGAGTGGTAACGATCGTCCACTCGCCATCACCCAAAATGATCTGGGCGGATTTAGCTTCTGCATTTTCGGGATTCGAATCGGACGCCACGTGAGCGAACAACTCAACGGAGCAAGGTCGCTCCTGCAGTGCCTTGAGGCTGAAAAGCTTGGCCGTCGCAGCGGGAACAATCACACTGCGCGGTAAAGAGGCAATATCCCCACTAGGTATCTTGAGCAGGCGTCGTCCGTCTGTCGCCACAATCGCACCTTCACGGGACAGAAATACACCGTTCAGGATATAGCGGGTCTCATCCGCAGAAGCGAATTTTACGGCATCACTCAAGTCCTCGGCGAGATTGGAGTGGATTGTGCGGCTACCCAAGGAATCGCCACGGGGGAACGTGTTGTATTCCTCGAGTTCGCGGCAGATGATTTGACTGCTCCCTCGATCATGGGAGACCGTCAGTATCGGGCGCTCGGCGGGGTATGGACTTACGTCCGGATCCTCGCTAGTAACCGTGTAAGTCTCGCCCTCAGTGACGAGCGTCACGGTGTCGCCGGGCTTCGCAGATTTAAGAGCTGCCGCGAGTTTCTTGAGCGGCACCAATGCCGCAAAGTCGCGATCAAAGGTGCCGCGCCAGACGAGCTCGCGGTCAAAGTCATTTGCGTGGATGTTGCCATCCATGAAAACAACGCACTCCATTACGGGCAGTTTGGGGCTGTTCGGTACGATTTTTCCGAGTACGGCCAAAGCGCGTTGCAGCGTCTTGACGTTCATGTGGATAGTAGAACTCTTTGTCGATAATACGGCATTCATGGTTTCCTTTGATTTGTGGTTGTTGGTGGAGCCGAGCTCAAATGAGCCCCGCCTCGCTAAATGAGTAGTAACCGATTCCAAGCGGGTCTAACTCGCGCTCGCCCATAATAATGTGATCATCGAGGTCAACGCCGATAATCTTGGAAGCCTCACGGAGTTGTCTCGTTACTTGCATGTCGGCACGGCTCGGCGCAGGGTCGCCGCTTGGGTGGTTATGCACCGCAATGATCGCGGTAGCGGTATGCAGGATGGCAGCGCGGAATGCTTCGCGGGGATGAACCAAGCAACTGGTCGCAGTGCCACTGCTGATCTCGACACGCTTGAGCAGCCGATTTTTACGATCAAGGCAGAGCACCCAGAATTTTTCGACCGTCAGAGGGGCGGTCAATGGGTGCATGTAGCGGGAGACTGCATCTGGAGTAGTGAAGCATCCACGGTCAAGTGGAGCGCTACGGGCGAACAATGAAAAGCTCGCCATAAGTTTCGACGCGGTGGCTTTACTGATACCCGGCACGAAGCAAAGCTCTTCAAGGCTCCACTTCGATATTTTGTTTAGGCTCTCGCCCATGTCGAGCAAGGCAGTCGCGACGGGGAGATTGCCGATGATAAGCGCCAGCAATTCGCGGTCGGAGAGTGTTTGTGAGCCGTAGAGCGCCGAACGCTCTTGAACCTCTTGGATAAGATAATTTTTCATAAAAAGTTGCACGGATGAAGAAGAAGCCCGCGAGCGCAGCGGGCATTAGGAAGACCACCCAAGCGACGGCCTCAAAGGGAGTAGGGACGTAGCCCATTAGGCGACGGCCTCCGAGTGTTTGTAGGTGACGGCGCACGGGCTCACGACATAATCGTCGAGGGTGTTGTCGGTAGAGAACCCATTGTTAAGCCAGTAGCCGCCCTCCATCCATCGCTCGGATGAGAGCCACGGAAGCTTCAACACTTCGTTTTGGATTCGCTTGTCGGCCTCGACGCAGAGACGGAAGAGCCACTGCGTGGTCTTAGTGTTTACGTGCGGATAGTCTTCGATGCGGGCGATCTTTTCCAGATCGGGGAAGACCATCGTAAGCAGCCCGGCCATGTAGTCGCGCGGGTTGCTCACTTCAGAGAAAAGCTTCTCTACCTTTTTCGGGTCGAGCAGCACGTTGTCGTGTATGATTGAGTATTTGTTGCTCATGGCTAAGCGTCCTCCCCCGACATTTCGTTTTCAATATCCACTTCGACTGCGCCCATCTTGACGTATTGAACTTCCGCCACATCGTCGGGGTTGATACTGTCTTCGACTTCAGCAACGCTCCAGAAGTTGAGCGGAAAAAAGGTCACGCCACCGGCGACCCAGATTACTTTTAAATATGGTAGAACATTCATGATTTGCCTTTCGTTGGTTTTGCTTAGTGCGCCCCATCATTAAAATAATGATAGAAGCATGAGCGTGAGATATACGCACAGAGAGGCGGCGAGTCTCAAGGAGGGCTATTATCCTCCGGCCATTTCGCCCATTGCCTGTGCGTGAAAGTGAGTGAGTAGCGAAGTTGTGCTGAAAGGAAGCTAGGCCACGGCATTCACCTGACTACCACATGGCAGCAGGTTCCACGGGATTCTTCCGGACTCAGACTACAGAGCTTCGCTACTCGGTTGATGGTTAATGAGCAGACAGACTGGCTTCTCGCGAAGCGTCCTCCGTTGCGGCTCCTGCCGTACGACGGGAGCTAGAAATAGGTGGCCTATGTAGCCTTGATGTAGGCATTGAAACCTACGGTCACGGGCTTGCCATCGACTAAGACCTGAGTGGTAATGTTGCCACCGCTGGACGCAACGATGCGCGTTTTCCCAGACTTGCTGAGTTGCGGGATTTCAGTGACATCAGCCTCGATAATGATCTTTTTACCTTTAATAGATACATTCATAATTTGCCTTTCGTTTTGTTTATGTGAGCTATCATTAGAATAATGATAGCAGGGTTTGAGCGATCGTTTGGGGCACCCGCGACAGCGGATACCGAGGACAAGTCGCAGCGGCTCAGAAATGCAACGGCTCTCCAATTGAATACAAAAAAAGCCCGCACCGGTGAAGGTGCGGGCTGGTTGAATCTTGCTCGGCTTAGAAGTTTACACTTTCGAGCTGAGCTTCGCTAGTCGCGACCACTTCGAGTGTAGACTTGATCGCCGTGAGGTACTGGTCGACTAGGGCAAGGGCCTCATTCGCGTGACCGGGCTGCTCCATCGCGATTTCGGTCGCGAGTGCCTCAAGCTTGTTGAGGGAATTGCGAAGCATGGGGAGTTTCGGCATTGGAACTGGAGCAGTGTCCGGCTTTGTGGCCTTTGCTTTCGTTTCGGGTTCGACTTCCGTTTCCGCTTCCGCCTCGACCGCGACCTCCGCTTCGGCTTCCGCTTCGGCTTCCGCTTCGGCCTCCGCTTCGGCCTCGACCGCGACTTCCGCTTCGGCTTCGGCTTCGGGTTCAGCCTCAGCGTTCAGCTTCTCAGCTTCCGCTTTAACTTTCGCGGCATGGATCTTTGCATCGGTCTCAGCCTTAGCTTTGGCTTCTGATACGAGGAAATCGCTGTGCGCTTGGGTTGTCATTCCCGTATCGGCGAGCGACTTCCACTCTTCGGGCTCGCCTAGGTAGGCTTCCGCCATGGTCGCGTTTTTCGCCGTGAGCTTGTTCAACGACACGGCGAGACCGTAATTGATGGAATTATCAAACTCCACCTCAGTCATTTTTCCGGTCGCGACGTAGGTCTCGTAGACCATCGCTATTTGACGGCCGTTGGCGATTTGAGACTTGGAAAGTCCTGCTTTTTCAAGCAAGCCATAAACAGTCTCTTTTCCGCGCAAAACGGAAGCCAGGGCTACACACGCCTTGCCGGCGACAACATAGGCCTTGCGGCCAGTCTCAAATGCCGTAACGGCAGTCGAGACGATTTCTTTGCGGGTTCCGGAGCTAAGCTCTTCTACGGATATTAGTTTATTCGACATAATTTTCCTTTGTCTTGTTATTTTGAATGATTCAAACCGTTTGAACCATTGCTCAGTATAAGGGTAAAGCTTGTGACTTATTCAGTCAGTGGCTTGCCTTGAATCTATCATTATTTTAATGATAGATTCAAAAAACCTTGGCGGCCTAGCTCGCATCGGAGCTGGCGCTTGCCAGTGGGCTATCAAGTGCTTTCACTTCATTGCCCAATATAAGGGTAAAGCTTGTGACTTATTCAGAAACTGCCTTCCCTTGCGCGCTAAGAAAGCGTGCATAAAAGAGCCCGCATTCATAAGAATGCGGGCTCGATATAAGGGTAAAGCTTGTGACTTATTCAGAAACTTGAAAGCTTCTTATCATTGAACCTTGCTCGAGACGTTCACGCAAACGCTGCAGGCCTTTTCTGTAGCTTGCGGACTGAATAGGGCGAATTGACGCAATCCCAAGTGAGTGAGATGCGATCTCGCGCAACCGTGAAAGATCAGCGTTTTTCCCCGCCTTTGCCTTTCTCGATTCGCTCGCTTTCCAATACGCGCGAATTTCGCGAATAGATTTCGCATAGACTCGCAAAGCTTCTCTATCTGGCGAATCAGTGAGACCTGCAGGCAAGTATCCCATTGACTCGGTTTCAAACTCAGGCAAAGCGCTTTCACATTCACGATTGAACGCAATTCGCGCCGCTTTGTTTGCTTGACGAATGGCCGGGCAAAATACTTTACCATTTTCCAAAGTCTCGAGGGGAAATTTTCCGTTTTCATCTCTCAAACTCCAGCACGCTATAAGAACGGCGCGCGCTGAGAGTGCCGCTTCTTCGATAGAGTCTGGAGATATTGAAAGCCTACCCTTTTCATCGTAAAGAGAAACTGACTTGTGGGCAGGTAAATGACTCTGCAGAAAGCGTTTCCCCTTTACTGAAAAAGCTCCAGCTTTCGTCTTGCTCGCTTTCTCCATAGTCCGAACTTGTTCACTACTCCAGCCTAAACGAGTTTTGAGAAAATGAGCTTGTACACGATAGGCTAGCGCAAAGGCGATTGCGTCAACGTCGCTCTGCATTTGATATTCGCGCGAAGGAATAGAGGAAAACGCAAGTTTTCCGAACGATTCATCCGCGAGCGCAAAGGCCTTGAAGGCCGGCGCTGGAGTGAATTTGATTTGCCTGTACGCGCGTACGACTGACTTTGAGATTTGCGCGCGCTCACTATAACTAGTTACTTTTTTGTTATTTTTCATATTTGCCTTTTATAGATTCGCGCAAATTTTCAGAAAGATTCAAGACTTGAACCTTTAAAAAACTGAAATTTTGAGCACGAACCATAGGCGCTTAAAATAGACTAGATTTGAAATTCCGCCAAGTATAAGTGACTTATTCGCAACAAATACACGTTTTTAAACATAGTTATACATAACTAAGTATTGAACGTTAGAACCGGCCAAGTCAGACCGCCCGTTGCAAAATTAAATCACCTCAATCTCGAACCCTCCTTGCCCGTAGTGCAAATTCACATCGAGCCCATCCGCCAGGCGATACCACGTGGCTGCCCCGCTGCAAAAATCGTCGACCTCGCCGATCGTTAGTCCGCCGTCGCCCGGCGCGCGGTAGTGCCGTGGGCAATCGGGATCGCTAGCCTTCCACGCAGATGACCACGGGGAGCCAGCTAGAACCGCGTTGGCTTCTAGGATTACCCGCTGCAAATCTAGCGACAAGGTTTTGGGGTCGATCACCATGCCAGCGTACGGCGCAACGGTGAAAGGGCTCTCGCCGTCGAAGCCCTCGGGGGGGTCGTCGGCCATCTCCCCGGAAAGGTAGAGGTGCAGCCGTTGGGCGGGCGGAATGGCTCTCCATTCGTCGAGGGTGAATCCTTCAGGTGTATTTGAATCAGTCATATTTGTCTTGGTTGGTTGTAGTTGAACTTATGCCGATAGTACGCTTCGGCGCAATAAGGGTAAGGGCTGTGACTTATTCAGTCGAGACCTCCGCATCATTAAAATAATGATGCTCTACGTCTGTGCGGAAATGCTGGAGGAATCGCACAGGAGCGCACTCGGCTATCATTATTTTAATGATAGCCATAGGTTGACGGTTGGCTGAAATTGATGGCCGTAAAGAAACCCGCACAGAAACGCCCCGCCAGTAAGACCGTGAAGAAGGTGGCGGCCAAGAAGACCGTAAAGAAGGCCGCGAAGAAGTCCGCGAAGAAGGTGGCGGCCAAGAAGGCCGCAGGCGGACGCCCCAAAGGAACCGGCAAGCTTCCCGCTAGTGCCGACCACGCACCAACCTTCCGCAATCTAGCAATACGGCTCTCTCGCGATCTAGCAACCGTGCAAACTTGGAGCAAGGAAACGGGCAACCCGGGTCGCGATGAGACAAGGCAATTCAATGTGCCCGCATGGCAAGCATGGATGGAGGCGTCAGGTAAGGATTTCAAGGACACATCGGAGGATGGCAAGAGCGCCCGCGCTCGAGGCGCCGAGATGGATGCGCTAATCAAAGAAGAGAAGTATAAGCGGATCGTAGGCGACTCGGCCAATATCAATGAAGTGATCCAAGTGCTCGGCGGTATGTTCGGCGACCTCAAGCAAGAGTGCCTAACATTTGCGCAGCGCAATAGCGAGCGTCTGGCCGGCCAAGACCAAGGCGCGCTCGAAAAGATTTTAGATGCGCGGATGCGCGAACTCCTAGAGGGACTTTCGATCCCCGATGAAAAAAAAACTCTGGGCACAAGCAGGGAGTTTTGGAGGCGGGTTTGCGAAGCGCACTTTCCCCTCCAGCCCGAGTTGTAATATGGGAGTGGGCGGAGAAGTATATCCGGATGCCCAACACCCCGCAGGGAACCCCGTGGGACAGCGAAGACGCCCGCTGGCTGCGTAAGATACTAGAGGACTTTCAAGACCCTGAGATTCACGAGATTTACTGCATGTGTAGCGCACAAAGCGGCAAGACCGTGCTCGTAATGGTGATGCTCTTGTTCATGATTGCGATGGATCCGGGCCCGACTTTGTGGGCGACCTCGAACGAACAGGAAGCCAAGAAATTCGCAAAAGGGCGACTCTGGCCAATGGTTGAAAAATGCCAACCAGCCAAAGACGCTTTGCCGACAGAGCGCGGCGCGAAGAACACTCTCGAAGTTTACTTCCCGGGAGCACAGCTCGTCATTGGATCGGCTAACAACGCTAACACGCTGCAACAGACACCGTATCGATACACCTTCGGTGATGAAGTCCGGAGCTGGCCCAAGGGGGCGTTGGAAATGTTTAGTAAGCGGACGCGCTCCTACCCCAACTATAAGCGAGTCATTATCTCGACACCCGACATGGAGCAAGACCACTTGCACCGAGGTTACCTGAGCGGGAACCAGAACATGTTTTACCTCACGTGCCCTGACTGCGGCAATGAGCATATTCTCGAGTGGGGTCGCGAGGATGTTTCGGGCGGGATGAAGTGGGATCGCAACGAAACGACCTGCCCCTCTGGAACTTGGGATTTTCAAGAAGTTTTCCGCACCGTGCGTTACGACTGCTGGAACCCTGAATGTGATCACCGGTGGAAAGACACGCCCGCCGATCGCAAGCGGCTGCAAAGACAAGGCCAATGGGTCGAGCACAACGACAAATCTCCGAGCCACCGAACTTCCTACAACTGGAATGCAATACTTCCGTGGTGGACTAAGTGGACTGAAATGGTCGAAGAGTTCATCAAGGGTACCGCGGCGCTAGAGGTCGGAGACCACCAGCCGTTCAAAGTTTTCTGGACGGAGAGCCTTGGATTAGCATGGGAAGACAGGCTCAAGTTCAAGCACGATGATGGTTTCATTGATCAGCGTGAGTCGCCCTATGATCCGCGCGCGCCATGGGAACCCTTCGAGCAAGCAATGCGAGCATGGGATATGGACTCGCGTAAGCACACAAAACCTCGCCGATTTATGGCGATCGATGTGCAGGCCAAGGGAGGCCGCCACTTTTACTGGGAGGTTCGCGACGTAGTGCCGGGTGGAGGAAGCCGAGCCGTCGCGTGGGGTAAAGCTTGGTCGTCCGCTGAACTCCGGAGTATCCAAGAGGACAACCGGGTGCCCGCCTCGCAGGTCGGGATCGATGCTCGCTTCGTGCCTGAAGAAGTGGCGACCTACATCGTCGAAAGCGGGCTGATGAATGATGGCTCCTATAACTGGAAAGCCATGATGGGCGATAAGGGCGATTACTATAATGTCGACGGAGTAAAACTCCCTTACCAGATCAGCTTCCTTGAGCCCTTTGTCGGCACCAGTCGCTACAGGGCGAGTGCGCCAATTAAGCTCTATTTGTTTAAGAAAGCTGTCATGCTCGAACGACAGGAGCTGCTCATGCGCGGACTCTCTTCCCCGTGGTTAATGCCGTCTCCACGTTCGGCTGAAAATCCGCGCGGAGCCGACCCCTTTGAGCTCCACGAATACAAGCTGCAACTCACCGCGTATCGCCGGGTGCAAATGGTCGACCGATTCGGGTCACAGACGACCAATTGGCACCAGATGCGGCCCGACGATCACTACGGATCAACCACTCGCATGATTATCGCGCTATCGATGATTGCAGGTCTCTTAGCACCGCCTCACGTAGGTGAGTAAATTTGTGCGCGGCTACCCCTTGACAAGCAAATAAAACCGCTGGAAGTTACGCGCAACGTGCCAGAAGCAGGACACCACAGAGAAGCCGAGAGAGACATACAAGCGGGCCTAGAAATGGCTCGGCACCTCCTTGGTCTTTCAAAACGAGAATTCGACAAGTATAAAGTCGCCGACCTGCACATTGTTCCTCGAGCTGCATGGAACAGACTGACTAAAGATGAGAAGCAGGCAGCCAGAAGAAAAGGAATAGCCTTCAAGGGCGATGACTATCAAACCCACTCCGGGATCTCCGTAGAAGAGTTGCCGATCGCTGACAGTCAACTCGACCCCGAAGAGATTATGGAGTCCGCCGAGAAAATTGAATGCGGAGCAAAAACAGCTCACCCGATTACTGAACTGTCTGCCGACGAGCGAACCTGGTATGCGCTACGACAAGTTCTGGACATGATCATCTCTGCACCTAATTCTCGGCTCGAAGCCGAATGCTTTCGTATTAGTTCAGGTTTAGGCGAACTCGACGACATTACCGAAGCCTCGATCGCCCGTAAGCACGGACTGACTCGTGCGGCTATATCGAAGCGCTGCGTCAGGCAAACTAAGTTGCTCGGGTTACGCCCCAGCCAGTTTATGCGCTCTCTCAACATGAGGGAGGTCTACCGTAAAGCCCGCAACCGTAGCCTGAAGATGCGCGATAGTTGACCTTGCGGCTGAACCATGGAACTTGCAGCTATCCCTTACGAGCCGTCGACTGGAATAGAAATGACTCCCACTGGGGTTGTCTTTAGTGGATCCGGACGGCCATCACTGGAACTCGTCGAGAAAGCGATTGAACACGTGGGTCGACTGACCCGAACTTCTCAGTTTTGCTTAGGGGATTTAATCAATTTTGCCGAGCACGAGTTTGGCAGTAAGTACGATGAGTGGATGCAACTCACTGGAATGACTTATCAAACGCTTGCCGACATTTCCTACGTGGCACGCAATCTCCCGATTTCGTTGCGCAACGAAAACCTTGATTACACGCAGCACCGCATGATCGTCTCTAAGGTGAAGACCAATGAAGGCCGGCGCGAATGGATCGAAACCGCGACTGCCCTCCGCCTCTCTTCTCGCGAACTGGACGCCTCCCTCAAGCGTGGCCGCGTCGTGACTACAATTGAGCTGCAGAAAGAGAAGGAAAATAAGGGAAACATCCATGACTCTCGGGGCTCCGAGCCCCACTCCATAACTCTTATTAAGCTCACCCGGTGGTCGGAAGATATGGAAGCCAAACACGGTGCGGTCGATACATGGGAATTCGCTATTCAGGCACAACTCAGGCAAGAGTTTCAAGCGCTTCAGCAGTTCTGCGAGCGCCTTTACGCTTAGGCTAAATTTGTGCGCGACGCGTTATTGCGCGGGCGAGGTAAATATGCTCAATTCATCGCATGGCAAACGAAACAGGTCAGGGGCAACACAGAGCTGAGTTTAGAATCCCCCTTGGGTGGGATCATAATGATCCAGCGTTTGAGCGAAGTTTGCAATCCAGGGTGGGCACCACTGAAACTGTGTCGTATAGAGCAGGCACGGGGGATTCACCAAGGTGCTTCACTGGAGTCATTGAAGGCGTAGAAGTTTCCGATGACGCTTATAGAAAAGAGGTAAATGCCCGCATTACTTTGATCGGTCGCCCTTCTGGCTACCATCCGCCCTCTCGGAACTGTGCCTTTTATGGCCATCTGGTCAGTATGCACGGAATCCCCGACCATGAATTTACTCCGCCTACCGGGAGAGGCACAAATGTGGCGATACCGCCCCCAATGCCCAGGATGACCCACACGGCAGTTTTCCATTTACATTTTGAGCGCCCAAACGAGGGGGACGAGCTTTTCTCTCACGGACGGCCAATCTGTTTTATAGTCGACTCGAATGCACCGATGCAGTTTTTTCGAGGCCAAATTCAAGAAGTCACTTGGCGGCAGGCATATTCCAACTCCAGCCGTTCAGTTGAATTGACGGTGCGGGGCGGAATTAGTCAAGAGACTACCTCGGAAGAGAGAAAATGGATCGCTCGAGATTTTACGATCACGCCAAACATCCAAGCGTCACATCAGGAGAGGGCTCAGGATTGGGCAGATGCTCGGCGAGTGGCATCCTTTATTGGCGATGCCCTGGTTCCGCCTGAAGACGTGCATGTTCGAGAAGAGTCAAGTATGCGCAGATTTCTTAATAGAGCTTTGGATACACCTGCAATACGCAGATCCGCTACTGGCGCTCCCTTTGACTGGGCAGAAATTGACCGCGCTCGAAGGTTATTACTAGCAAATGACGCATACGCAGAACGAAGCTCTGAGTTTAGGCGTCTGAGTGATGCTGCGGCTCGATCCGGACGCAGCATAGGCCGAACGGCCGAAGCCACTCGGCAGCAATTTGATGGGATCAGCCGAGATATGGGGGTGCCACTAGCAGAACCCTGGAATGAGGAGCTGGCGGGAAGGCCTCGGCCAGAGCCTTCTGAACCTGCTCCGAAGCCCAAGCCAGCCTATCGGTTTGGGCAAATTGCCAAGCGAGAGATTACGGCGTAACGAGAATTATGGAAATCAAAATGCCGCCCTAGAGGTTGACGAAATACCGTCAACTGCATGGGAGCGAAAGAAGATTGGGTTGAGATTTATGATGGTTACACGGATGCCGAACTAGCGGCCGAAGTCGCCACGCTGAAAGAACAGGTAGAGAATCCCTACGTGACACAGACTGAGGGGCAGAGCGGCTACACTCGATCAACCAACGACACCCGTGACCGATTGAGCGCAGCCTCTCAGATCAAGCGTGAGCGCTCTGCTCCTAAAACCCCACGCCACGGCTTTGCCGATTTCTCTAGTTTCCAATGAGCGATTTACAAAAGAAATTAGATCAGCTCGCGCCGACCCGCTTTGAACGCGGCTTGGTCAAGATTGCTCCCAAGGCTGCGGTCACTCGCATGCAAGCCCGGCACCAGATGCTCGAGTTTCAGTGGCGTGCCGCCAGTCCGGGCAAACGACGCGCTCCATCAGGAGGGCGATCAAGGAACGCCACCACCCAAAGCCCTGCGAGCCAGCGCGATCGCGTAAAGCTTATTTGGGATGCGCGTAAGTCTTACCGCGATGTGCCTGTCGTTGCTTGCGCCACCAACCGTCTCGCTGAGTATGTGATCCCCCAGATCATGTATCAAGCCAACACGGGCGACGATGAACTCGATACCATCTACGAGGCCTACTGGAAAAACTGGTCAACAAATGAGGCCGATATGCGTCAAATGACTGACCTAGCAGGCTTGTGCAAGGTGGCTTTTATCCAAATGCTCGTGGATGGAGATTTCTCCTTTCACCCTATCCACACAGAAAGAAGCTATTCCCTCCAGTGTATTGAGGCTGACCGCATCGGGCACCCCGACCTTGCTGGTGGCGACGTGGATCCGAATAAGGTATCGGGAGTCTTCATGGATGATTCAGGTAAGCCGCTCGGCTACGAAATCTTTAACCGCGATAAGCACGGAAACTACAAAGCCGTTCCTGATGGCGTAATCCCCGCCGAACAAATTTTAATGCTGATGAGCATGGAGAGCTCCGACCAGGTTCGTGGCATCTCATTTTTCTGTCGAGTCCTTGATCAGATCAACGATCTTTACGAGTCTTTTGAAATGGAGCGCGGCGCGGCCAAGTGGGCGGCCAGCTACGCAGGTGTCGTGTTCGAGAAGGACAGTCGTAGCGGTCGAGGCACAGGTGCGGCCGAATTCGATGGGGTGACCGCCGAGGGCACCCCTACTCAGTCCGTCGTGCCAAATAAGTTACTGCGCCTGACCACCGGTGAAGATGTATCGGCCTTCCCGCCCTCCAACCGCCCCTCCGGGGCATTTATCGCTCTAATCGACGCCACTCTTCGCGACATAGCAATGGGTCTTGATCTGCCTTTTGGCTTCTTTGACATGCGGGGCTTCGGTGGCGCAAATTCTCGACTCGAGGCGCATCAAATTCAGCGGAAAATTACCGCTTGGCAGAACGTGATTAAACGATCGGTATTAAACCCACTGCGGGATATGGTCTTCCGGAAGGCAGTCTTGATGGGTGACTTACCGCCAGCGCCTGACGCTAGTGGTGGCTCATGGACATTCGGCGCACACATCACCGCCGACCTAGGCTACCAAACTAATGCCGACCTAGCGATGCTCAATGCTGGGCTCACCACCGCAAGCAAGCTCGTCGCCGCACAAGGGCTCGACTTTGATCAGGTCTTGCGCGGACGCATCTCCGAGATCAAGAAAACTCACGCGGAGGCAATCTTCCAAGGAGTTCCGATTGAACTCATCAACCCAAGCTTGAGCAACGCAACTAGCATGTTCGCCGACCTCCTAGCCGCGCAGAAGCCTGCCCCGAAAATCAAGCCTACGATTCAAGACGCAGGTGATAAAGTGGCCAAGCAGATACTAGAGGTGATTAACAACGTGGCCGAGGGAGTCTTGCCACGCGACGAAGCGATCGAGTTACTGTGCTACACCTACCAAATGCCTCGCGGTAAAGCTGAATCCATTGTGCCAAATCAAGGCGACGCCGAGGTGCCCGCCGGCCCCATCAACCAACCCACACAACAACCATGAATGAATCCATCCTAGTTTACGGAGATGCTAAACCTAAATCGATTGAATTGCCTGAGGGGTTCGAGCTGGCCGGGACGGTTGTGACCGCTCCCAACCGACTCGCCCTTGTTGCGGTCAACTCCGAGGGAGTGATCGCGCACTACTACGTCCAGAAGGGCGGAATCAAGTGGACACTCGGGCCCATTGCAAAGGAACCTTATGAGCCAAAAACGATCAAAGAAACCGTCACCCGAAGCGAGCCAACCATTGTATGCGGACAGTCTGATCAAGGATCAGATACGAGAAGCACTCGAAGCCGGAAATCTAGAGCGCGCCGCGGAGCTGATGGACAAGCTGAGAAATCCGCCGATAACGCCGCCACTGGTAGCGAGGATTAACCTCCTGCTCTCTTTCACCTTCCTCGTCGCGTTGGCGTGGTTTGCAATTCCGCTGACTGCAACCGCGTGGGCTTGGTGGTATTGATTGACCATGAACCACACCGACCTAAATCCATCTGAGGCGAAGAAACGTGCAGGCAACTACCGTAAGCGTAAACTGAGATGGAACGGGTTGCCTATCTCGATCGAGAACCCCGCAGGCGGGGCACGATCCGGCACAGACAAGTCCGGCAAGAAATGGTCGTCGGTAATGCCGTACGACTATGGCTATATCCGCGGTACGACTGGACGCGACGGCGACCACATTGATGTATTCATGGGGCCTCACACTCGAAGCGAGCTTATCGTCATTATTAACCAAGTCGAACCGAAGACCCGCAAGTTCGACGAGCATAAATGTATGCTCGGGTTCTTTACGAAGGACGAAGCGATTCGCGCCTACCATGCGGCCTATGCGCCAGGGTGGAAAGGCATGGGATCCGCCACTACGATGGGTCTTAATCAATTCAAGAAATGGGTGCGCTCTGGGCGCAAGATGGCACCGGTGAAGTTTGACGTTCGCAATCTCCCCATGGAAGGTCGTATCACTAATTTCAGCTCAACTCTCAAGCAAGAAGAGCGCAAGCAGCGCAACGTGCAAACCGCCGTCAACACCGTAGGGGTCGTTGGCAGTCTAGGGCTGGGGCTTTACTCCTACCGCACTGCATTGAAGGCAGGCAAGGTGGTAGATTCTGTGCAGGACAATATAGATTCGATTTCCAGAAACGCTAAAAGCACTGCACATAGCGCCGCGAGAACTGCCAGACGCGCCGATAAAGCATCACAGAGAGTTGTTGTGAATTCGCACCTTATAGGGAAGCGACTGCGCGCTTCAGCCAACCCGAAGAACTGGACAACCGGCAAGCTTGCAAATCGGCTTATCAAGGGCGCGACTCGTGGGCGAAGGAAGCTCTTCAGTGCTCGCATGGGCGTCACTGAATTTCAAGGTCGGGGGCGCCCTTACCGGGACACGCCAGATAATTTAATGGGATTCCCTAGAGATCAATCGAAAGCCAAAGGCTACCACCAGCAAAAATATAGCAAGTCAATTGATGTTAGCGTCCGCCATACAGGCATGAAAAATAGTGGATACAGCGATAGCATAAAAGGGCTGAATACTCCCCATGCACTAGAACGCGCTCACCGGAATTGGCCTGATAGTGCTGTCCGGAAAACTCCAAAACTCTCAATTCGCCTCCGTAAATCTCGCTTACTTCGCCATTTAGAATCAATTGATAGTGTCACCAACTTTCGCGCTCGTGGTGAATGGGATGGCAAGACCGGTATCAATCCTGAGACCAATAAATTTGAAGATAACCGCAGCTTCTTGCGCAAGGCTGCGCCGTTTGCAGTCGGCGCAGGTCTCACCATAGCGGGTGGACTGGCGATGCGCCACCGGGTTCGCCCTAAAGTGCCATTTCAAAAAGGTATCCATTGGGCGGCCGGCACTAGCCTCGAACCAACTGCGCGGAAGGCTGCGCGGGTAGCAGAGAATGCGGCGCGCGGTAGCGTAATCCGTGAAGGCAAGGCTACAGCAAGAACGGCATCAAGAGAAGCCGCGAAGTTAGCTAAGAAGAAGGTAGTCAAGAAGAGCACTCGCAGGAGAAATATTCCTCCCTTGACTGGCGGCGTTCGCGGCACAAGCCGTAGTATGACTGCAAATCGCACCGGAGTCATTGAGCTCAATCTTCCGAATGCAGATCACAATAATCAGTATTCTGGCACCTTGAGTTATCCGGGGATGATGCGTAAGGCACAGAGTACTCGCAAGTGGGCAGGCCGTGCAGGCGGGGCAGCGCAAGACGTTGACGACATGGTAAGCGGCCGTGCGCGAAACCCCAAGAAAAAGCGCTTCTACGAAAAAAGTTGGTTCAAGAACGCGCTTGGAGCTGCGGCCATTGCAGCGCCCATGTATGCGTCCCGTGTCGCAGCCTCACAAGGTTATCAGTCGAAGTTGCTTAAAAAGTACGGGGGTAAAATTGGCTCGGCCATTAACCGCCAGCACGGGAGGAATATGCCAGTGTTTACGGCTCAGTTAAGCCGCACCCTAGAGCTTTCTTACTTAGACTCTGACGAGACTCGCGGGGCAGGATGGGATGTTCGTGATGCACGAGGTAAGAGCGCTCGCGTTTTTACGCCTGGCTCGCTCCCGCGAAATCGTCGCGAGAAGAAACCACATGAGCGGGTTGGCAGTATCCGGACTCAGCGCAATGTCGCGATCGGGGTCGGGATACTTGGTATCGGACTTGGAAGCTATGGCCTCGCCAGCCGCAGAAGCGCAATTCGAGGCATCATGCGTAAAGCCAACAAGACTCCGATTACGCCTATGGCGAAAGTAATAAAATTCCCAAAACGCGCCTAACCTTTCTTCTATCATTAAAATAATGATAGCCCAGCCCATCATTTGACATTCTTAAAACTGCACCATGGACACACAAACAATTCTCTTTCGCCTACGCGGCCGCAAAATCGCTGAACTGAACGCTAAACTGAAAACGACCGACTTCGCGTATCGCGATGAATACGGGCGCTACAGACAAGAGGAAAGCGGTGGCCCGGGTATCGGTGGCGTGGCCGCAGTCGGTGCCGTGGGGGGTGGACTTTATGCGCGTGGCCGCATGAGTGGCGCGATCGGCCCCTCTGGTGTCGAAAGGAGGATTTCAGGCCTCCGCGAACGCATGGCCAACAGCAGAGAAGGGGTCACGGGCAGACAAACCGGCACGGTCAATGGTGGGATGAGTCGCGCGGCTGGTGTTCGCGAGCAAGCTAGCCGAGTAGGCCGCGAAGCCCGAACCGCTTATCGCGGAGCTAAAACTGGCGTTTCCGGAGTCTTCCAGGGCACTGACCGCGTTACAGGCCCTGATGCTAGTTTGGTCAAGAAAGTTCGCCGCGCTGGCCGAATCTCTCGTGGCGGACTTCGCTCTTTCCTTACTCGCACGAGCAAGGCGCTGGCTCGTGGCGCTTAGTCCATCCTGATGAATCTCCAAATTTATCAAACGACCCGTATCCGCGAATTGCAGCGCACGATCAACTTCGAGCGTTCACGTGATGAGATGGGTCAGTTTGCCGGAACCTCCGATACGACACCCGAGAAAATGCGCCTAGCCTACGTGAAGCCACTCCGCGAACGGCTTAAATTTGCGCGCCGCCGATAAACCCATGAAGAAGCAAACCATTCTAATCAACGTGCAACAGCGCGGCATTCTCAATCTACAATCGGCACTTGCGCCAACTGAGTTTAAGTCGCCTCGTCGAGAATACTACGACGACCTAGATGACGCGATGCAGAAGCGCGTCGATTCAAGTCAAGAGATTAAAGGTAGCAGGGCTGGAATAATCGGCGGCGCAACGGTCGGATCATTACTAGCTCGCCGCCTTAAGCGCTCAAAATTGGTAGGCGGACTTGCGGGCGCAGCGGTTCTTGGAACGATCGGCGGGCGTATTGGCTCGCACATACGCAAGGAAAAGAAGCCAGCTCAGTAAAAATCGAACATATATATACTTTACCCAAGCCCCGCCCTTAGCTGGCCGGGGCTTTTTCGTGCCCGCGCGGGTTGACGCTTCCCAAGCCGTTGAAATGGCAGAAGACGGCAACCTAGTTCAATTTTACGCAAAGCTCGATTCGGGGCAACCGAAGGTTGATCGCGAAGCGGGGATGATCCGTGGCGTCTCTGTGATCACAGGAAACCTTACCGCGATTGGACACGACATCGATGTGGATGACACCACGCTCGATCAGATCGAATTCCAAGGGCGTGAAAAGAAGAAGGTGCCAGTAAAAATCAATCACGGGTCAGGCGTCGACGCGGTATGCGGCCATCTGGTGAATTTTCGCCGAAAAGATGACAAGGTTTTGGCCGACTGGAAACTTCTAAAGAGCCACCCACAATTTGCGCAGATACTCGAGACCGCCGAAGAGCAGCCCGAGACCGTCGGGTTAAGCATTTCAATGAAGCAGCCCGATAGCCCAGTGATCTTTGAAGGACGCGTAAAGGCGCGCTGTGAGAAACTACTTTCAACCGACTACGTAATCCACCCTGCAGCCAATCCGACCGGGTTGTTTCAGCAGAAAGTTGACAACCCAAATAACCATAAGATGCCACCAGAAAATACAATTCCTAAAGAACCTACTCTCGCCGAAGTAATGGCCGCAATCTCTGGATTGACTGAAAAAGTCGACGCGCAGGGTCAATACATTGAGTCTCAGCAAACCGAGCAAGCGGAGGCGCAAGCTTACCAAATCGCCGGACTCACCGAAGAGCAAGCCGCCGAGCTTGGCATTGATGCCGAAGACCTCGCAGCCGCTCAAGAATTTATTGCCGAAGTTGAAGGGGATGAAGGTCTCGCTAGTCTTCAGCAAGAAACCCAAGCGCACTACGCTCAAGGCGAAGGCGGCGAAGGCTACGAAGGCGGCGAAGGCGGCGAAGGCTACGAAGGCGGCGAAGGCGGCGAAGGTGCAATTGCCGCCGAAGCTGGCACCGCCACTGCAACTGCCATGAGCGCCCTCATCAAGCAAGTCACCAACCTGACTGCAAAGCTTGACGCTAAAGACCTCGCAGTTGAAAAGGCTGCGATTAAGGCCGAATTCGCCGAGATCGACAAGACGATCCTCGAACTAACCGAAAAGGCCAAAAAGGTCACTGAGCTGCAATCTGAAAACTCTCAGCTCAAGAAAGCACTGAGCGGCGCTGGTCGTCGCCCGATCCCCACTAACTTCTCTGCCGCTGGCACTCTGGTGAATCCCGACGAAGCCGCCTTTGAAAGCAAAGTCGCTAAGCGGATCACCGAGCTTACTGCCAAAGACAGCACTATGACGCCGCAATCCGCCAAGGCTAAAGCGTGGCACCAGTGCATCTCGGAAGACCCTGACGGCTACACTGAATTCCGCGCCGGAGGCAAAGTAACTAACCTCTAGGGTTCACTCACTCACTCACTCACTCACCCACTGGGAACGATTTCTTACCATGAACAACGATAACTCCAAGCAAACTTTCATCGCAGGCGAAGCCCTCCTGTATGGCCGCCGCGTTAAAATCAGTGGCGGGACTGCCGTCTATGCAGACGCCACCGACGCCGGGCACGGCATCACGCAGCACGGTTGCGCATCCGGTTCGCCCATTGGCGTGCGTCTTTTTAATGACACTGGGTCTTTCGGCTTTGAAGCCAGTGGTGCCATTGCAGCTTTTGCGCCCTTCTTCGCTGGTGACGACGGCACTATCAGCGCAACCGGTTCGATCAAACTTGGCTTGACCAAGGAAGCCGCTCCCGGTGCCAACGCAGAGATTGAGTGCTTGCTCCTTGATCCCGAAGTCGACGCTGAAGACTTCTCAGTCGCTGTAGTCGATAACGAAGACGGCACTGCAACCGCTACGGTTGAATCGAATCAGCTGTCTCTTGTCCGAGCCTGGCTTTCTAACACCGCCTTGGGGGCAGTCAATCCCGCCGAAACTTCGGTGGCCGCAACGACCGGCGCAGTTATTACCAGCCACACCGCCCACGGCGACCTGGAATGCGCGACAGACGCCGACGGCGATCTTGTTCTCACAATCACAGCAGCCGACGGCGCTATGCACGTGAACGTATCGATCGGGGGCATCGTTAAGACCGCCACCGCCACAATCTCCGGCAACTAGAAACTAGCCCGCCTTTTTCACTCACAAAACACACCACCTACTAAGGAAACCCATTTATGGCCTACGAAAATACAAGCGCCGAAATCCGGCCTGATCTCCAAGCAGTTGTCGAAGAAGCAATGTATGCCGACGAAGGCTACATCGGCCAGGCTCTCATGCCTTATGTCGGCTACGGCACTAAGACCGGCGAATACAAGCGCCTCCGCCTCCGCACAGGCCAGCTTGCTCGCAGTTCTGATGGCAATGGCACGCTCCGCGCGCCCCGCTCTTCCTACCCTCGCATTGATGGTACCGACGAAGCGGATAGCTACTCCTGTAAGGATCGCGGTCTCGAAGAAGCGGTCGACGACTCCGAAAAGGCAGACAAGGCCCGCTACTATGCGCTTGAGACAGTGGCACTCAAACGTGTGACTCGCACCATCCGCCTCGACCACGAGATCCGGGTCAAGAATAAGATTTTCGACACCACCGTGTTTCCAACCCTTGATCCGGTTGAAGCCTACGAGGCTGCCAACCTCGCCACGATCGACTTCTTGCAGGACATGAAGGCAGCGAAGAGTCAAATGCTCAAGTTGCTCGAGCGCCCCAATGCGATCGCCATGAGCGACGAGCTTTGGGATCGCATTAGTATGTCGACCCTACTCTCGACTCGCATCTTCGGCGCAAACTCAAGCAGCAAGATCATGGGAGTTGGCGCAGTCGAAGCCTTTATTTCTGAAATGCTCCAGCTTCCAATCAGGCTCTATATCGGCCAATCGGCCTACGAGAACACGAAGAAGAAGACAGGCAAAGCCACCGCAGCCGATATGGAATTTGTCTGGTCTAAATCATATATTTGGATGGGTTGCGTCATGGGCGGCGTCCTCGAAGCAGGCGGCGCAGGCCGCACAATTGTATGGGAAGAAGATTCCCCCGGTTTCTTCGTAACTGAGTCTTACCGCGAAGAAGGAATCCGCTCTGATATTGTTCGCGTCCGCCACAATACGGACGAGAAGATTGTCAATGAGAACTGCGGTATCCTCATCCCGACTTCGGCTGACTAAGCTGGTGTTTAGCCTCCAATTTTAACGCAACCCAAAGAACTTTAAGCCATGCCAAGCGCAACTATACAGATCAGTGTTTCTGGAGATATTTCCGGTTTGTACTCTAAGAGTCACTCAGTAACAGGCGGGGCGAGTCACCGAGTGCAAGAGCCGATCCCCGACAGCTCTACTGACCTTCAAGTAGCGTTTGCGCTTGATGTGTCTCAAGCTAAATCTTTCATGCTTTTAGCTGACCAAGATATGCTTGTCGAGACGAACTCCGGCACTGAAGCGGGTAATACATTTACGCTCGCCGCCGGGGTGCCTTACGTTTGGCCTTCGACCAACGGAGCGGCATTTGTCGACACCGAAGCAGACGCCGTGACCACTGACATTACCGCTCTCTTCGTGACCAATACAAGTGGTACCGCTGGAACGCTTACCCTTGATGCGATCCTTGATCCGACGGCTTAACATTTTTGCATAAGATACGTAGTTATTGAGGGATAATTAGTTGTAGATCAAAACCCACCTTTCTCGCGAAGGGTGGGTTTTTTTTGACAACTCGATACAGGCAATGAGCTTCAGAACCTTCATGGCTAAATCCCTTATACAAGCTCTCAAACTGGGCATGGGCGATACAGTCACGCTTAACGGCGGAGACTACCAAGCGATCGTCCAGGTCAATGAGGCCGGCACAGAACGGGGCTCGCGGGGCGGGCGCAGGACTGTGATGAGTGGGCGCGTTACGATGAAGCTAATCGACTGGACAACGGCGGCCGGCGCTGAGGGGGGTTCGATCACTCTCCCCGATGGGCTGGCGCGTATCACGAGTAAGCCGACACTGACCGCGAGCACGGCGCGATTCAACATCGAGGGCACCGGAGCATGAGTGGTAAGGGTCTGAGTGTAGGTTACGAAATTAAGTCTGATCTTCGATCGGTTGAGCAGTCTGTGGTGGAAGTAGCCGACAACATTAAGCGAGGCAACCGCTCACCCGTAGCTCGATCTATACAGCGCGAGGTGGAGAGGATCGAGCGCAATAAAACCCGGAAGGAAAACACCCATGTCCAATAACAGTGCAATCACTCTCAAATGCGAAGAACTCGTAGCCGCGATCATACGCCGAGCACTCCCCGGAGTGGCTGATCTGATCGTCGAAGGATCTGACCAAACATGCGACCTACCGCACCCCGTTTACATTTCAGTTATGCAACCCGAGGGCGAAGATGCGGAACCGCAGCTTCCTTCTGGGCCGATCTATAATGTGCCGATTGATGTGATCCGGATGGCGCATTACGCTCACAGCACCCATGCTGAGCGCAAAGAAGCGGTTGGTAAACTACAGGGTATTTTCAAGGGCAACCTGCCCCTTTGGGCGCACGGGCGAATTGTTCCAGGGGTCTTCCTGAAAGGATGGTTTATTGAGTCAATCGGTGGAGGTGATTCGGGCGACTACGTGGGCGACGGCATGCGACTGGTCTTGGCCGTGCTGGAAGCATAATGGGTTCAGTTGACATACTGCAGACGCTATGACAGTAGCAGTAAAAGGAACTCAATATACCTTCGGCATTCCGACCAATCAAATTACTATCACGGGTCTGGTCTTGGAAAGTGCGACACTCCGATCTTCCGTTCAGGTAGATGAAGAGGGGGTTAATAATCTTGGTATTGTTGAAGCTTACGCGATTGGGGGCCTTCAATACGAAGTCACCGTATCGGGCAAGTTTACGGGAAACCCCCCTGCTCCCGGCACCAAGTTTGTAGCGCAAGGGGTTACCCTTTACATGACCAACGTTGAGACCTCTTGGGCTAATCGCGATTGGAAGAAAGCCAGCATCACCGCCAAGGGCTATGACGGTATCACCACCTAGCGGGAGAATGTGCAAGACTCCCGATACAGCGACTCCGTATTAGGGGGTCGGTTCACCATACTAGGCCGGAAACTCCGGCCTTTTTCATACTGGCACTTATTTCAGTTGGAGGCTAGCGATTCTCCTTTCATCGACGGTAAAGGGGTCGACGAGACTAGGGTGCTCGCAGGCGCGATAAATATCGCTACTTGTATTTGCCGCACTCGCTATCCCCGGCAGGCTAGATCGTACCCAAAGTGGCTTCGATGGCTTTCCGCGATACGTCTCCGCGATGTAGAGCAGCAAGCGATTGAGTTCGGGAGGTACATTAGCTTCCACACACAAGGCCCAGAGTTTTGGATTTCTGAGCGTGCGACAGCTACCCGAGGTCAAATGCCACAATCTCTTTCTGGAGTGTCAGGCCTCATGCTTTTGGGGCTATCAGAGAAAGAGGCATGGAACTACCCCGTCGGTAAGGGTGAATGGCTCAAGGCCGCCCGGGGCGTCCACAGCGGCGATGATCTCGACTTCGTGCAGCCTGAGAGCGAGGAAGGCATGGCAAAGCTCAATCTACTGCGCGACGGTATGGCGGCACTCTGCGAAGCGCTAAAGAGCGGAGGCGAAGCGATCGCGCCCGCTACGCAGCTTAGAGAAGCCGGCCTACTTGCGGACGATTGCTTCAAACTGGTTCAAGCCTGGCAGAAGGCTCGAGCGAAGGAGCGCAAGGTGCTCTTAAAGGAACTGTCCTTTGAATTACCTAATTTGACCCTCGACGACTAATATGGACGAACCCAACACGCCCAAAAAAGTACCCATTGAAGCGAGCGTTCGACCTAAGCTCGTTGGCAAGGCCGCGTTCAAGAACAGCTTGGGCGACATGGCTGGCGATCTGGCTGAACCTGGTATCATCTTGGCATCCGGTGGCAGTGCCGCGCAAGCGTCGTGGGCAGGTCTTCGTGGCATTTTGCTCACGCGAGTATTGGGCCCGCTCGGACTAATCTCTGGTGCCGTCGTCGGCATTGGATACGCAATGAGTCTAGTTGTGGGGCAAACGCGCCTCATGGCAGACGGGCTGAAAGAAGCGCGTGGCATGGAGAAGCTCGTCACTCAGTTCACTCCACTGCTCGGAGGCATTCAGGCAGCTAGAACGCGCCTTGCTGAACTTTTTAAATTTGCCGAAACCACTCCTTTTTCAATCAAAGGTATTGCTGAGTCTTCGCGCCTGCTGGAGATTATGACGCAAGGCGCACTCGCTACTTCTGCGGGTCTGCGCATGATCGGCGACAGTGCTGCGATCGCAGGACGGCCGCTCGAAGAGGTCTCCTTCTGGGTCGGGCGACTCTACGATGCTCTCAAGAGTGGAGCCCCTACGGGTGAAGCCATGATGCGGCTGCAGGAAATGGGGGTCGTCTCTGGTTCGGTGCGCCGCGAAATCGAACAACTTACCGAGGCGGGCGCAAGTACCCGCAGTATGTGGGCGCTAGTCGAGAAACAGCTGCAGCGCAACGCGGGCGGGATGGAGTTACTTTCTCAAACCGCAGAAGGTTTGAGCTCAACCTTGCTCGACGCTCAAGACGCGATGGCGCGGGGTTTCGGCAACAACTTCCTTGAGCGCGAGAAGGACGGCATTAAGGCCGCCATCGTGGCGACTGAAGCCTTTACGCCGGTGATCGCAGAACTAGGGGATCACCTCCGGGCAATGGGGATGATGGGCGATTTTACGAATAAAATTAAGCAAAACAAGGCCGCCATGGAGGCCGTAGCGACCGCAGCTACCCTTGCGATGCGTGCTTTCATTGTGTTTAGCGCTGCGGCGATCTTCGCGCAGGCCGCCGTCACGATAAATGGCATCAAGGTGCTCAGGAGCCAACTCGGCTCACTTAGCGCAGCGCTCAAGCAAACAGCCGCTAACATGTTCGCGACTGCCGCCGGAACCAAGACGATGGATGCAGCCGTCGCCGGGTCAACGATTCGAGGAAAGATACTTACGGGCATAATGAAAGGTCTCAAGGCTATTGTAGGTTTAGTGGGAGCTGCTTTCAAGGCCGCGTTTGCCGTCCTGGTAACTCCCATTGGTGCCGCCGCCGCAGCCGTCGGCGTCCTTATCGCCAGCCTCTACCTATGGCACCGTGCGACCAAGGAACAGACTCAGTATTTGAACGACCTCAAGGAAGCCCAGAAGGGCGTTCGGGAGGAAGCGAACAAGCAGGCTCGTGCGATCACGACTGTGCAGGAAAAGATGGAAGCGGAGCGTCAGCTAGTCGCTTCACTTATCAAGTCGTACGAGGCACTGGCCGAGGCCAAGGCTATGGATAGGCAGAAATTTTTCGGAAACAAGGAAGGGGTTGCGATTGCTGAGAAAGGGGCAAGGGATGCGGAAGAGCGACTTGAGCGAGCGCGCGCCAAAGGCACGGAGGGCTTAACTGACAGCCGCGACAAGGACGACCTCATTGAGCGGCTGAAACTCGAAAAGCAAATCAAGGACGTAGTTTTTAGTGGCCTAATGGCTCGCGCAAATGGCGAAGAGAAATCTGTCTTACTAGCACAGCGCCAAAAGGACATTCAAGATCGCATCAATGTTGCTACAGAACTGCGGGAAGGTAACCGAAAATCCAACGACTTCGATACTAAAATAGCTGATAGCATTACCGAACTCGAAGGCCGAGCAAATGTGATCAAGGGAGCTATGCCTGATGCGCCAGACGGGAAATTTACTGGCGTTGGTAGCAGGGGATTCGGGGTGGGGGCGCAAGAAGCCGAGCAGGAGCGTGCCAAGCAGGAGCGTGCTCAGGCGCGTAATGAGCTCGCCCCAATTAACCTACGGATTGCAGCGCTTAGGCGACTACAAGAAATCCGCACCAAAATCGCATCTCTGGGCGCATGGGATGAGGGATCAATAAACGCTCAGGATGACCTTAAGAATCTCAATAGCTTGAAGGCTGAGCAAGAGCAGATTACCCAAGAGCTTCTTTTGCAGAACAAAGAGCGTGAGCGCGCGGGCAAGCTGGCTAAGGATCAACTCGAGATCGCGGATATGGAAAGCTCTCTTACTTATCACGCAGGTAGGGGCAACATGAGTAATGTTCGCCGTTCCCGCCAAGAATTAGAAGCGAAAAAAGACGAGGTGTTCCTATCCCAGCGCCGCCAAGAACTGCTCGACCAAGGACTAGACCCTGGTATTGCTGACGGCGAGCTTGCTAACCGAAAAGAGCAGCGCGATACCGACACGCGCAACTTCCGTCGCGACCAAGCCGTCGAGATTGCGGCCAATGAAGCCCGCGTTAAAGGAGACAAGAGGGGTGCGCGGGGAATCGAAGACCAAGAGCGCCTACGATCCCTTACTCTCCAGAACATCATTGAAGGCGACATGACTCGTAGTGACGCCGAAGCGATGGCAGAGCGCCAACTCAAAGCCGAAATCGGCGCTCAAGAGAAAGCGAAGGGCTCAAGCATTGTAGCCGATCAATTCCAGCGGCTCGGGCTCGGAGGCTTTGCCTCTGGCAGCGATCCCGCCCAGCGCTCACGCGACCGTATGGTGAAAGCACTTGAGTCCAGCAACACGAAACTTGACGCCATCATAGGCGAAGGAGGCCCGATCTAAACATGGGAATTACATACAGGTTCAGAAGTGGCCGCGTTTGGCTGAATAAGGTGCACGACGTATCGCAAGATCGATATGGGCTCTTCCAAGGGCGCGTCACCTGGATGACCGACCCCGACAACTTCAGGGCGGCCGTACCTGCACCCAACTCAGGACACCCGCTATTTCCATGGCTTGAGCTCGAGCGATGGTCAATGCGAGGCGTGGGGGCATTTGTCGCAATTGATGGCGAGTTTTTTGGCATCGAGGGTAATGAAAGTGAGCCCATTTATGAGCTAGGCAACTCAGCTGGTGAGTTTGCAATCGAAGGCCACCCAAACTTTGACCAGATACTTTCCGGCGCAGGGCTTACACTGGATGATGTAACCGACGAGGACGGTAAATTTACGGGCTTCCCTGCCAAAGTGGACGGCGAAGACTACCCGGGAAAAAGAAACCTTGCAGGCGTGGAAGCTTTCTTGAGCTATGGAGAAGTTGTTTGGCGCAAGATATGGAGTGCCCGAAGCGCCCCAAGCGATAGCGATATTCAGGCTATTGGTAAGATTGATAACCCCGACGGCAGTCCACCGACGCCAGCTGGCCGCGACTGGATACTGATTTCCAACCCTTATTCGCAACGAGGTAAGACATTTCAGCGATCAAAAGAGTGGAAGCTGTCTGGCCCAGATGGCGCGAACCCAGACATTTACAGCGAAACCTGAACTTATGAGTAAATTAGGGCAACTACTCACCGAACTGACCGAAGTGGCGGTCGGGAACGGAAGATGGAAGAAGACGCAAGAGCGCCTAAATTCTATGCAAGAGGCGATCAAGGCTTTGGCGCGTGGAGACAACATAGTGTCGGGGAAGTATATCACAAAAAACCTACTCAACCCGCACACGATTTCGCTCTCCGGAACTCCCGGCGGCGGCGGCGGTGGATCGTCCGATTACCCTCTTAAAATAAAAACGGCGATCGACCCAGATAATGGCGATGTGCTAGTCGATGTCGTGCCGTCATTCCTCTACGATTACACCGTCGGTTCAACTGCGCCTGCGAAATTTGACATCACCCCGGCCGAGCCCATTGCCCTGTCTGCTGCCGGGAACTACACAGCATTTGTCCGCGTCTCGATAGATCAAGCCGTAGGCAAAAAAGTGACTGCTATAGAGTGGGCAGTTGAGGAGGGAGAAATCGCCTCGGAGGAGGGAGAAATCGCCCCGGAGGACGGAGAAGTATTGCTTGAGGTCGGCACGGTCGAGGTGATCAAGACGGGCAGCGTCCTATCGGTGGGAGTCGTGGAGAATCTCACGGCAGGCTTCCTGAGCTGGCCTCCGCGCCCACCATGGCTCGGATTCGATGAGGCGGAAAACGATGTTACATTCGGGCAGGATTATAATTCCGACGAGGCCCCCACAACCGCTGACCCCACGGTAATTACCGACCTCACCATCTGGACAGAGGAAGACCTCAATATCAACGGATATGGCGGCGAGTTCCAGCGCGGCGGTGCCACGGAGGGGCAACCCGCCTTTCAGATTGGCACTAAGCTCGGCACGGAAGAGACGGCGGGGGCGTATTGGTCAACGGCGGGCGGCTATATTGGTGTCGGCTCACTCGCGGGCGGAGCAGAGGACGACTCAGGTTACTTACTAGCCGCGAATACAGCCCTGAGCGAGTATGTGGACATTCGGCCAGCGACCGTTAAAGGCGTCGATACAGCAGCGGGGGAGTTCTTGCTTGATGCGGGAGAAGTTCCAAGCGGTGAGTCGATTCAGGTTAAGCTCATCACTATGCCCAATGGTGACGAGATCCGCACCTTTGCTACTGATGATATTGACCTTTCTGCCCTTTCGGGTGCCGGAGTCCCGTGGGCGGATTACGATGCAGGAAACCTTAAGATCGGGGGAGCCTCCACCGATGGAGTAGCAGACCTTACGATAGGTTTTACGGGTCAACTTAGTCTTGTAGGTGGGGCCGATTTTGCCTTCGTAGTGGATCCCATTCGCGCTGAGCTATCCTACCTACGCATGGGCTCAGCCCATGTGAATGTTCAGGATCTAGCGTCTTTCTTTGCAGGTGACATAACCTCGGAGGTGGGCACGGCTATCTCGCCAAACTCCATAATAATAGACGATCAGGACGCCAAATCAATTACCGCCGCTCTAGTCGACTTACCCGCGTCGGGAGTGGCTAAGTTTCGCTCAACTATGGTCTGTGATGGCGACGACCTGAAGGAGAGCTACATCATGATGACCGAACCCAAAACACCGTCCCCCTAATGGCAATCTGGCTACCCAACAATAAAGACGATTCCGACGCGCCGACTTGCTACGTGCCTGGCCTACCTTATGTCTCGCAGGCCGATGGTGTGCAAGACAACCCCAACGGGTTTTTCCAAAAAGAATCTATCGGCAACGCGGGTAACGCCGTGCAGAAGTATATGCATTACTGCACGCGAATGTTGAGGTGGAATGACATCAACCTTGATCCCTTCACGGTGAGCGGCACGCCAACGATCAATAAGACTAAGCGGTTCGGCGATCTTGGCAGCTACCATGTAAGCGACGCCTACGGCATTCGGACGAGCGGTGGATCAGTCGATCTAGATAGCGCGTTTACTCGATACAGATTCCCATCCGAAGAAGTCCCTTACCACCTATATGATTATAGAGGCGTAAGCGTGGGCACGGGCTTCCCTTTTACGGGGAAGACCTGCGGGTGGTTGCCTGCCGCAGAGGATTCAGGGTTCTTCTGGGTGCCGACTACGACCGACCTCAGCAATATTGAAACGGGGCTAGAGGCATTTCTCGTTAGCAAAAGCACTAGCCTTTCCGCGCTCGCCGCCCTCCCGCAAGTGTGGAACCTCTGCATCATCGCATGGATGTGGGCAGGGTATGATGGTGGAGCAACTGAGTTCCACGACGGAGAGGACAGGCCATCGCAAGGACTTTCAGGACGGCTGACAGAATTACGAGCTGTCAAGGACTGCGACGTTTACTATCTACCCTATCTCTACTAATGATTTTTCAACCACATCGACATCGACATCGGGCATTATGGGGTGAACTCAGGGAAACTCCCACGCGGACAATCCTGAGCCAAGCTTTCGCAGGAATGCGATTGAAGGTGCAACGACTAGGTAGCGAGGCCAGAACGGCCAGTAATCTACCCACGAGCGCCCCACGGCCTAGCCGCCGAAGAGATAGTCTGAACTGCATGGCAACATGCAGAAGCGCGGGATAAACAGCCCACGCGATAACACAATGCGCCGAGAGGCCAGCTCAAAGAGGGTGTCGATGTGGTTGACCCCTTTCCTGCCGTTGACACTCGCCCCCATCTATGGCGGATTACAACTGGTGGCTAGACCAAACTTCACGTTCGATACATCAACGTCTCGACACTACTTTGATGCTATCCGGTTTCCGGTTTTTCCAGGGCGACAACCCCTCGATCAACCTCCAGCTCAAGAAGACTTCCGAAGAGGCCAATGCGGGGTTTGATCCCATTTCCTTTCCATCAGGCGGAAGTATGCGGGTCGGCATCGTTAATCCCGATCAAGCTGTCACGGGGGGAACCTTCACCCTTGGATTTGGGGGCAACGAAACTGCCGCCCTTCCCTATAGCGTCACTGCGGCGGCTCTCGAGACTGCGATCAATGGACTCGCATCAATCGCTACCGCCGGAGACGTTACAGTTACGGGCGAGGCGGGCGGGCCATGGCGAATCAAATTTGACGACCCCGGCACCCGAAGTTTGCTCGGGGTGAATGCCGAACTGATTTTACCTTCAGGTGAAGCTCAAATTCACGAGGAGAATGTCGGTGACGCTGACTCATCCAGCGTGCAATATCTTCGCATTAAACAGGCTGCGCTTGCCGAGCAAGCCACCTGGGCAGACATTCCGGCTGCGGCAGTCGTCGTCGCGACTGTTCAGGCAGGATCCGGCTCCGTGAATGAGGTGCAAAAAGTTTCCCTGTCCCCTTTTCCGCGCAGTGGTAACTTTACTTTGAGCTTCGATGGCCAGACTACCGCGAGTATCAGCTACGACGCCACCGCCGCAACCGTCCAGGCTGCCCTTATAGCACTCTCCAACATTGCGGACGCTGCGGTGATCGTCACCAAGGTCGCATCCGGCTCCTGGCTTATTGAGTTTATTGGCGATCTAGCCCTTGCCAATCAACCTGAAATGACGGGTAGCGCGACCGGCCTTCTCTCTTACGAGGGTAAGACCGGCCGCCTTTCGATTCGTCGCGCAGCAGTTCAAAACTACCTAGACGCCAATGCTGTCGAAAACGGAATAGCCTTCGCTTACCTTGAGATCGAGATCAAAGACGCTGACGGGAACGCGACATCGTACCGGTACGATTGCGAGATCGTGAACGACGGGCTTGGAGAGAATATCTCGAGCGACACCTCGGGGTCACCATTGGTCGCGCAGTCCGTAGGCGATCAGCGGTACGCCCGCCCACTTTCTGCCATCACTGGGCTCACGGGCGGCGCAGGCACCGACCTCGACTCCATAGTGGCCGCAACCCTCGCAGTCGGCTCCGTGGTCGTTCTTCCTCGTATCGTAATAGGGGCATCCGTAGTGTCGCGCTGGTGGGTCTTGGAAACCTCAGCCAGCCGGCCGGCTGAATCTCCTCAAGTTGTGCATCCCGACGACGACTCAAACAAGTATTGGCAGGCACTTGTTTCGGGCGTCACCGCCACCAACGCCGAAATCATCGCAGGCACCGAGGCGGCTATCCGCAGCATGTCGCCTGCGATGATTAAGCTCGGAGTGGATGCGCATAGCGGTCTCCAAGAGACGCTCTTTTCCGCAACGACTACGGGGGCTGTCACCAGTAAGCTCGTAATTGGAGAACTTGTAGCGGGTGACACGCCCTCGAATGTTGAACATGCCTCAATCGGTAGATCAGTGACATCGCTCGGAACAGATGCGTTTAAATCTAGTCTAAGCCTTGAGTCTGTCACTTTAAACCAGGGACTACTAACAATCGGCAGCTCTGCGTTCCGTGATTGCAGCGCTCTAACGAGTGTCACGATTCCCGACTCTGTCACGTCAATCGGCAGCTCTGCGTTCTATGATTGCAGCGCTCTAACGAGTGTCACGATTCCCGACTCTGTCACGTCAATCGGCAGCTATGCGTTCAGTTATTGCAGCGGTCTAACGAGTGTCACGATTGGCGACTCTGTCACGTCAATCGGCAGCTCTGCGTTCCGTGATTGCAGCGCTCTAACGAGTGTCACGATTCCCGACTCTGTCACGACAATCGGCAGCTCTGCGTTCCTTTTTTGCAGCGGTCTAACGAGTGTCACGATTCCCGACTCTGTCACGACAATCGGCAGCTATGCGTTCCTTTTTTGCAGCGGTCTAACGAGTGTCACGATTGGCGACTCTGTCACGTCAATCGGCAGCTCTGCGTTCCGTGATTGCAGCGCTCTAACGTCCATTGATTGCTATATCAACAAAACAGTTATTGATTCAGCGTCCAACATGTTGTCAGGGACGAATGCGTCACTGGTGATCACGATTCCAGTGGACGCGGCACAACCCGTTAAGGATTCATGGACAGCAGGAACGGGGCTAACAATCGGCGGTAACACCAGCGTTGATGTCGTCAAACTATAATCATGGCTAAACAATTACACTTCGTAAGCGGTTTACCCCGCGCTTGTAGCACCCTGCTAATGCAACTACTCGCCCAGAATCCCCGCGTCCACAGCACACCAACCAGCGCACTCCATGAGATTGGTTATATAGCTAGGCAAGTATTTCAAACCGAGGAGGCAAAGGCCACAGACATGCAGAATGTCCTTGAGCCAATGTATCTTGATTACGTCAAGGCGGGCTGCGAGAACGCTTTTAACTCCCTAACCGACCGACCTGTCGTGGTCGACAAATGCCGCTCGTGGGTAGGTCACTTGGATCAACTCTTCAAGATATGGCCAGATGCTAAAGTCATTGTTCCAGTGCGTGATGTTCGGGCAATCCTTAGCAGCTTTGAAAAGAAACGCCGTCAACACCCCGAAGTATTTAACGGCATCGAAAAAGCCAACCCAGCCAACTGGACAACCATCGAGAAGCGCGTTAATGGCTGGCTCTCAAGCCCACCAATTGGTATCGCCATCGAACGGTTGCATGAAGCCCTAAGATTCAAAGACCGCCTGCACTTCGTGCACGCAGAAGATTTAACAACTGACCCACAAGGCACCATGCTCAAGGTCTGGGATTACCTAGGCGAAGAATCAGTCATCCACGACGCCAAGAACGTGCAGCAATACACACAAGAACATGATGTGGGGTTCCCTTATGGGGATCATGTCATACGACCCGAAGTCAAACCACTCGTCCCCGACTGGCACGACACACTAGGCCGCAATCTCTCTGAGCAAATCAACCAAAAATTCAACTGGATTCAAGAACTATGAAATACGCCATTGTAAACATCGAGCGCAGACGCATCCGCCGAATTAACGACACTCAACCGCAAAATCTACTAGAGGATTTGGAAGCTGTGGAGATTAGTAATCAACAAGCAACTGATTTTGAATCCATGCAGAAGCCTGTGTTCCTAGTTGAAGGTGAGCTTATGACACTACTCGAAAAGCGCGAACTCGACAGAGTGGCAGCGTTGACACTAGCCGAGCAAAAGCTCGAAAAGATTCAAGCGCTTAAACAAGAGCGCGACGCAGCTTGGCAAGGGACGCTAATGACGAGCTTTGGCGTTCCGTTTCACACAGATGTACAGACTCAGATCGACATTCAAATGATGCTCCAAATGTTAGCTCCAAAGGAAATCTTTGCTGGTTACAAATGCGCAGATGGTGTTCGCCGTGATCTAAGCCGCGAACAGTTCGCCCTAGCGCTCAATGAGGGTGTTGTCCGCAAAGTTACCGCATTTGCAATTGAGGGCGCAAAACTCGAAGCCGTGGAAGCAGCCACCACTGCCGATCAAATCGCCGCAATCAGCTGGTAAACAATACACATGCCCGACGATTTTAAACTATTCGCAAACGACTGGATCAAACGGTTATTGCCCGCGATCATAGTCGGTGCTGCCTGCTATATCGGCTTCCGCGTCGAGACTCAAAAGGATCTGCAATCGCTCAACGACTGGCGCGTCGAGATCAAAGAGGTCGTCAGCAATCAGCAGACCGAACTCGGCAGGCTTCGCAACCAGCAGTCGCTCGACGATATGTTTCGCGCTAGCGGTGAACGTTTTAGTCAGAGCCACGGCAATGCCCTAGAATTGCGCAACCGTGACTACACCGACGACAAGCTCAAAGATGTCATCAACGCAATCACCACGCGGCTAGCCCGCATGGAGGACAAATTAGACAAATCGATTCAGCAAAAATAACCACCAACCCAACCCACAAAACACCCATGAACTACTACAAAAAACAAACCCGATGCTCTCTAACCGCGATGCTCGTCACCGCACTAATCGCGTTTATCGGCATCACGATGCCAGGTTGCGCGACAGTCGGTAACGTCGGCGGCATCGTCGCTGACAATCCTATCGCCAGTAAAGCGGTCATCCAAATCGCCACTGTGCGGTATATCGACGGCGATGCAGCCCGAGCCGCCAGCGTCCTCGAACACCTCGATTACGTCGAATTCATCACCGGTGGCGACGGCACGGCATACACGGTCGAGCACGTCACGCAGTCGCTCAAAAACGAGATCGATTGGGCGCAACTCACACCCACCGAGACCGTGCTAGTGCTCAACCTAATCGACGGCGTGAGCGCCTACGTGAGCGCACAGCTAGCCGACAGAGACACAACACTGATCGACGCTCAATCTCTCGTCACCGTCACCCAGGCAGTCGGCTGGATACGCGAAGCCGCAAGCATCACGCGGGCCGAACTCTCACAGCCACTCACCACATCTAGCGTAAATGATCCGATTGACCTCAGCCTATGGGGCTATCTAACCAGCGCAGAGACCCGCGCATGGTGCCGCGACTATTACGCCTACCGCGATGGCGTGCCCATCGACGAGCAGTATGCCATGACCGCCGAGAGCTACGACGCTGCAATCGCCGCCGATCACCGAAATAGGGCAACAAAGCTCAACGCGCTAATGATCGCCACCGATCCCGACACCGGCAATGTCGATCACAACACCTACCTCGCGCTGACAAAATAATGAAGCACCGCCGCTCAGACTCTCGCCTCCACCGAGGCCGCAAGCTTGATGTATCGCTTGCTCAAGATCCGCGCAACAGAGACTTTCGCATGAGTAGCGTCTTGTCGGCTCCGGTCGGCGAGCTGAAGTCAAAACGATGGGAGTGTAAGCCCAGGCTCGACCAAGGTGATGAAGGCGAATGCGTGGGCTTTGGTGCCGCTCATTGGTTTGCGTGTGCTCCACTAGAGCAGTCAGTCAGCAAAATACTGGCACGGCTGTTCTACGACGGAGCGCAGGATCACGACCAATGGCCGGGAAGCAACTACGAGGGCACAAGCGTAACCGGTTTGATGCGATTTCTTACAAAGATCGGCGTAATCGGCGAATACCGCTGGATATTCAATTTTGAAGAGTTGATTCAAACGCTCTCCCTTAAAGGAGCCGTGATTGTCGGTGCCGAGTGGCGTGAAGGCTGTTTTGAGCCAGATTTCTACGGCGTTATACGATTCATTGGCCGCAAAAAGGGCGGGCACTGCCTCTGCGCCGACGAGGTTGATTTTGAAAATAAGCGTATTGGATTTGTTCAGTCGTGGGGGCGAAGGCACGGCGTCGACGGGCGAGTCTACATGAGCTTTGCCGATGTCGGACAGTTGATGCTTACGCGCCCGTCGATCACATTCCCTACCGAGCGACCACTCGGGAAATACGAGTCTAAACCAAAAGTACGCCGATGGTGGCAAATTTGGAAGTGATGGAATGCGTGGAGCAACCGACAGTAACCCGGGCTATCATCGCCGCCTTGCGTGGTATCATTTCCGCAAATGGCTCTTTCCTAATTCAAAAATCCCAATCCCTGAAGACAAATGACCACATCATTTTATAAAGCAGAGCCCGAGGCAGGTGGATTTCTTACCGATCTATTTCTCAAGGCGCACGACGTTCCTATCAGAGAACGCCCATACGAACTACTCCGTCCATTACGATATTACTCCAAGATAACTGGTAAGGTGATTGAGGCTCCCCAAGGCTACCGGACGGATTTTGCTAGCGTGCCCCGTATGTTTTGGCGATTAATCCCTCCCTTTGGCCGCTACCAGCGTGCAGCGGTCATCCACGACTATCTGTGCGAGTTATTAGGCTCAACGGGGATCAGCAGCAAAACAGCCGCAAAGATTTTCCATGAGGCTATGCTTACTGCAGGCGTAAACCGCGCAAAAGCGAGTGTGATGTATTACATGGTCGCATGGTTCGGCCCACGATTTAAAGCCACTCTGGCCGTTTAGCTACTAAGATGCTCTCGGGGGGGGTTAGTTGTCCTCCTTCATAGCCGCCAGAGTGGTTCTATCATTATTTTAATGATAGAACGTGCAAAGCCACCATTAGATTAACAGTGCAACCATCTGTGGGCGTTTAATTTCTATAAACCTTGCAAAACGCTAGCAGGTAAGAGCTTATGTAATAAATGGTGCGGGTAGACGGAATCGAACATTGACCTAAAAACACTTCAATTACGTATTTTTTAATAAGAAAAGTGCGCAATGCGAGTAATGTGAATAATGTTGCGTGGGCGAATTTGTGGGCGCAGTTTCTGCCTATGGCAAGTGTAAGATGGAGAAATGACCGAAATTGCTGGGTGGCGTGCTACTCGCTACCAAATGGTAAGCGGAAGCAGGTATCGACAGGGTTTACGAGTAAATCCAAGGAGTATCAGAATGAAGCGTTACAGATTGCTTTACGGCTTGAGCAGGCTGGTAATCTCGCTAAGAGGGGTCTACTCACTCGTCAGCGTGTCCTTTCGCTCCTTGACGAGATAGCGGGCGCGGCTGGCATGCGATCGCTAGTCAATCCGTCGAGCACCCGTGAATTCCTTGACCGGTTCTACGCGGTCAACACCAAGCACGTAGTTGCGGGCACCCGGAAGCGTTACCGCGAATACATCAACCAATTTTTGGTAGGCATGGGTTCTGCGGCCAGCAGGCCTATGGCGTTCATCGATACGGCGGCGCTGGCTCAGTGGCGTGATGATCGACTCGTCAAAGGTGCCGCTCCGGCCACAATCAAGAATCAAGTTGTATTCCTGAAATCTGCGTTCCGTGAAGCGCTGGCTCAGGGTGTCTTGATCGAGAATCCGTTCGTCGGACTGACGCCTGTGAAAGTGAACCGAAATGCGAGCGTGAAGGTGCCATTCACTCGCGAGCATCTGGAGGCGCTTCTACGAACAAACACCGCGGAGTGGCGCATACTATTCTTGATCGGATATTATACTGGTCAACGTGATCGTGACTGCCGAGAGTTGTCTCGTGCTGCGGTCGACTTTGAGCAGTCGGTGATACGATTTCCTCGCCTAAAGAATCGTGACTTATTTGCGGTGCCGATACACCCGAGGCTTGAGCGACATCTACGCTGGTGGTTCCGCAGGCTCAAGGGTAGCTATGTCCTTCCAGAGCTATCGCGACTGCCCCAGACAGGCACAGCAGGCTTTCCTCATGTGTTTCGGATGACTATCTTGCCCGCGATCGGAATTGAGCAGCCATACATAAAGGGGCAGCCTGGCCGGACGCAGAGCAAATACTCGTTTCACTCGTTCAGGCATGCACTGAGCACGGCGCTCAATGAGGTCGGGGTCTCTGAGGTTGATCGCATGGCGCTCGTCGGCCACTCAGACAAGTCAATTAACCGAGGCTATACCCATGTCAGGATCGAGCACTTGCGGTCGGAGCTGGCTAAGGTTTAGTCATAGGTAGCCTTTCGCATGGTGTATTCGTTGCCCCACCGTTCATTCGGGCCAAAGCGTGTCGAGGTCGCGCGACGAACATTGATAACTTCCCAGTTGTCGACCATCAAGTCTTCAAAGTTCTTGTTCGTTAAGTAATCGTTATCGACGACAAAATGTATCTTAGTTTCGTAGCCGGTCGGCTCTTTTGTGCAGGCCGTGCCTAAAACTAGAGCAATGGAAAGGAATAGAAGTATCAGGGCTCTTTTCATATTTACTTTTATTTGTTGGTTAATGGTTGCCCTGCATCCTTATTTTTCTGCGCGACGTAACTTTTAACAGCATCAACTGCAAACTCGTCAAACTTCGTGTAGCCTGAATAGCGCATGGCTTCGTTTATGAGCTGCCAGTCACTGAAGCTCATTTGAATCTCGCCGAAACTATTCTCCTGCATGATTCGCTCAATGAACTGCTCGGCTAGTTTTGGCAGTTTGCGCTCGCTACTAAACCAACCGTCAACGGTTCGCTTAGACACGCCACACTGTAAGGCAAGCCAATTACGATCTCTTCCATTACTAGAGAGCCATTTTCTAATCTCAATAAGGTCAGTCATTACGCTACTGATTACACGGAATACGCAAAGTTGCAACTGTAAAACGATTAATTTATTACCATTTGTCCTTATGGCGTAAAATTGTTTGAAATTACTTCAGTTTATTAGTTGACATGCGTAATTTTGTTTACCTAATTGGCAATATGGAAGACGCAAATTGTGTAAATATTGATTTTAATAAACTGGACAAAGGCGAGAGACAGTTTTTCCAACGTCGCGCCCTGCAGGAGAATAAGCCACTAAAGCAGGTCATCATTGATGCGCTCCGCGAGAAGGCTGAAATGATGCTTAATGAAGGGAGCCAGAAATGACCCTTGACGCAAAAAGCGCCCGCATGATCGGCAAGGAAATGGCGAAAGTTCTTTTGCGCAGCACGGCGACATTCCTCCGCCTCAACGAAGCTTCAGCCCTCTTTGGGCCCAGTGTGTCGGTCTTAAATTCGGCGATCACTGAAACGGGCACTGCGAGGCTTCGAGTCATGCGGCGTAAGCGATCTGATGGCAAAGGCAGGATGTTGATCGTCCGCCGCGATGAAATGGAGCGCTGGGTTGCCGACAACTTCGAGGAAGTGCCCGAAAACCAGAAGACTCCAGCTAGCGAGCTAACTGGAGTCTAAGGCAAACATGAGGCGGAACGACCCGCACGCATGAAGCAGGAATCAACCCCACCCTCTAGCCTTTGTCAATAATTTACCGCGCAACCCGCGCGGAACTAAAACCAAAAAAAGAAAGCAAACATGAACACGACAATCCGCATAACAAAAGTCCATCTATCCAGTGACAATGAGGTCACTATTTATTGGCAGGAGTTCAATGAAACCATCCGAGACTGGGGCAAATACTCCGTCGAGGAGTCAGAGGCTCCCTTGGACTCTTTAGGAGAGTCACTGCAAGCCCTCACCGCGACAGTCCGCACCTACCGAGAAGAGGGCGTTTTACGCCTCGAGGACTACACCGTGACAACACTCTCGTTTTTTTACGGAAAGACCGATACGGCTGGCGCTGAGGCTCACTACAAGGTGATGATTGGAGCGCATCGTAAGCTCCGCCAAGGCGGGCCCGCGAACTGTAACACATCACGACTCCAAGTGACCGCGGAGAGCGAGGACGCCGTTTGCGTCACCGACGACGAAGCGCTCAAGATCGATAAGGTCGCGACTGAGGCTATCAGGTATATCAATGGCGAGCGCAAGCAAATGCCACTCCCCGAAGAGGACGATAGTGAGGGCGAGCTACCTCTCGACGACATTGTTGTCGAAGACGCCGACTTTGAAGTAGTGGAAGGGGGCGAAGAGTGAGCCGCCTCAAGATGATCCAAGTGCCTGCGTTCGTGGTTTTCACCCAAGGCCACTCTAGCTTTGCTGGGGGTCTCGAAGTTAAGGCGCTTGAGGCTCACGGGGCGACCGTGATTGATATTCCCGAGCTGACCAATGGAGTCGCTGTTATGGTTGAGTCCGCTGAAATGGAGTGGTCTCCGGCTACGTTCATTGGCGACTCGCAGGATAAATCTAGCGCCATCGTCCAAAATGGCTCCGGCCATTTGCGATTTGTAGATTGGCAGAAGATAAGGGCGCGAGAGCTCGCCGACATTGATCCAAAAGAAGGGGGTGATGCGTAATGGTCTGCATACAAAACGTTCGCGTGGATCCTCGGGTAGTGACTCGCTGCTTGCGAAAGCATGAGAGAGTCGAGACGCCTAACGGCAGCCTGTCTTCGATCGAGTGGCTGCAACTTGAGCGCGATCGATTCGCGCGTTCCGGGATAGCGTCTGAGATTATCGAGACCCCTACTGGGCGTGTTGCTCTGCGCAAAAAAAACTAACTCGCAGCACCATGGAAACTCAAAATACTGGCGGGGCTGTGCTGGCTCTTGATCTAGGGACTTACTGCGGTTGGGCTCGTCGCGATGTCGACGGCTCCGTTCAGTACGGCGAGCAACCTTTCAAGAAACAATCCTATGACTCCGAGGGCAAGAGAATCTGGCGCTTTATGCAGTGGCTGCGGCTCCAAATTAGCACCAACAATGTGCAGTTCCTCGCGTTCGAGGACGTTCAATTTCAAAGCACGCAGGCTCAGACAAGGCTTTGGTCTGGCTGGCTGACCGTCACCCTCCTGACTGCAGAATACGCTCGTATTCCCTGCAAGGGCTTTCCCTTGGGCACGGTAAAGCTTACTGCCAGCGGTAACGGCCACGCGGGTAAGAAGCGCATGCAATATGCGGCGATGAGTATCTACAATCTCGATACGTTGCCGGGCGAAGACGAGGCCGACGCGCTCTGCGTGCTCCGTACTGCCGAACTATGGCGATCAGGTAAACTGGTCATGGCCGAGAAGAAGAAAAAGCCCCGCAAATCAAAAAAGAAACCGCCGGACGCCCAAGGCCAACTCTTGTAAATTTCAACTAAACTAGAACTAAAATAATAAAGCAAATATGAGTAATCTCCTATCCCCCCAATCATTTGTCCCGACCAATGGGTCTGCGCTAGTCACCACGGGTGCCCACGAGGCAACTGTGTTTAATCCAGAGGTATTTGAAAGCCTCTACAAGATCGCCGAAATGTTGGCACACTCAACCCTTGTCCCCGACACGCTTCGAGGCACCAAGAAGGCAGGCACGTTCACCGAGTTTCCGCTCCAGCAACGTGTAGCCAACTGTTTTCTCGTAGTCGAGCAAGCGCACCGATGGGCAATGTCGCCTTTCGCGGTAGCGGCCTGCGCGTCAGTGGTCTATGGACGGTTAATGTGGGAGGGTAAGCTCATCCACGGAGTGATTGAGGCCAAGCTTGGTATAAAGCTGGACTTCGTTTTTGACGAGGCGCAAGGCGACAAGCTTGGAGTGGTCGTGTCTGGCCTATTCTCTGGAGAAGAAAACCCGCGCACGGTCGAGGGCACGGTCGAGCAATGGAAAACTACGGGCGACAATTCCCCGTGGGGCAACAGCCAGAACTACAAGCGACAACTGCGCTACCGCGGGGCGCGCGAATGGGCTCGGGCACATGCACCTGGCGTAATCTTTGGCGTTATCGCCGACGATGAAGCGGTCGACTTCAATCAAATGAAGAGGGCTGATACGGATGGCGGCACTTACGTTCGGAAAACCGAAGTGGATCCTACTAAGCTGCCTAAGCTGGAATCAAGCACGGAAACGCCGGCGCAAAAGGCAAAGGCACCCAGCGAGGAGCAGATGCCGTCGGGTGCTGATTCTTCTCGACCGGTCGCGGTGCTTTCCGATGTGGAAATCAAGGAAAGTCCTCCCAGCGCGAAACGGCCGTGGACTGCATGGATCGGCGAGTTCTTCTTGGAGGGTAAGACTCTCAAGATTGGCACATTCAGTAAGACGATTGGCTCGACCATGCTGAAGCTAAAAGGCAGTGAAGTCTTCGTTGAATACGAGACCACTGAAAAGGGTTCGACGGTCACGAGCATTGCATCGGTGGATAATGGTAGCGAAGAAGAAGGGGGGCTTGTATAATGAGTGTCCAAACCGAAACCCAAACTGCCCTTGCGATTCAGATCAAGGGCGAGATTGTCAAAAGCAATTTTGATGTGTGGAGCGCCGAGCTTAAAGAACAGATTCGCGCGCTCAATTACGAGCTATCCACGGATGCCGATTTTGATGCGGCTGCAAAGAACGTGAAGTCGCTCAAGGGGGCCGAGGAAGCGCTCGAAGAATCCAAAGAGGAAGCGCTCAAGCAGGCCGAAGACATTCAGAAACTCTTTGCGGCAATTGACGACGTTAGCGCCGTTGCTCGCGAGGCGCGACTCAAGCTTGATCGGCAGATTAAGGAGCGTAAGGCAACTCGCGCGAAAGAAATCGTTGAGGATGCCGTCAACTCAATCAAAGCGATCTTAAAGGATGGCTATCGCCCGCAGATCGAGGCGGCAATAAAGGGCCGGCGCACGATCGATACAATTAAGTGGGCGGCCAATGACGTTGTTGAGTCGGTCAATGCCCAGATCGTTGCCACCCGTCAGGCTATGGAGGAAATGATAGCGGAGAACCCCGAAGCTTCCGTGCTGATGCCCGACCAAGAGAAGCTCGAGCAAATGAAGAGGTCTGATCTCCTTGTCGAAATGTCGCGCCGGTTTGAACGCGCAAACCTTGCGAAGGAAACGGCTAAGCTCAAAGCCCAGCAGGAGAAATTAGAGGCCGATGCCGCAGCGCTTCGCGCCACTCAAGCAAAGGAGCTGGCCGCCGCTCAGGAGCAAAATCGGGCTGGGGATGAAAGCAAGTCAACTTCTACCGTGGTCGAAGAAAAAGCGACCTCACGAACTCACGCCCCGGCTCCCCTTGTCGGTGATTCAGTCACGATCTCTTCCACCGCTCGTTCTGTGACAATTCCGCGCAATGCGAGCGAGGAAGAAATGGGTTCGGCGGCTCAGAGATTAGGCCCCACGGTAGCCGAAGAAATGGCCGACTTTAAGGAGCGTTTAAAGCTGGCATTTGCGCCACTCAAGGTAGCACGGGGCAATTTAAAGCACCATCGAAATATCGAGCTTGCTCAGGTGTTCGCTGACAAGCTCATGGAGGGCTGGAAACTGCTTGATGGTGGGGGTGCAGAATGAAGATCACAGACGCAGAAACCTTCGGGAGGATTGTTAAGTCCCGCGCCAACGATCGCGTTCAAGCTAGGCTGAAAGTTTTCCGCGAGGAGATGCAGGCGGCATTAAAAAAGCTAGGCTTTGTTAGCGGTGGTTTTTCTCCGCCAGACCAGAGCTATCTCATTAAATACATCAAGGGCACGCCAGAAGAGCGATTGAAGGAGGCGGCCAAGGTGAACAGTCATTATACGGAATATGTTCATAACTTGGCGCTCGTAACACTAGGATCGGCCAGCAAGGGAGGCACGTTCCCTAAAAAGCTTTGGCGCGATGAAGAGGCAGCTGTCGAGAAAGAGCTGCTCGGCACGCTGGATGAGATGCAGAAGGCCATCCTATCTGCGAACAGTCCTATGGACTTGAGTCAAGGCGAAGAAGGGGGGCTTGAGTGATCGTACTAGACCAATTACTCCAAGGCAGCGAGGCATGGGAGCAAGTCCGCCTTGGCCGAGCCACTGCTAGCGAGTTCGACAAGATACTCACGCCTAGCGGGGCGATCTCAAAGCAAGCGATCGGGTATATGCGCAAGCTCGCCCGCGAGGTCTTAGTCGACAACCCAAACGAATGGCAAGGCAACCGCCATACTGATTGGGGCAATGAGCACGAGGCCGACGCGCGGAGGGCTTTTACCGACCTCACCGGACTCCAGGTTACTCAGGTCGGTTTCGTCGCCCGCGATGATGAAGCGCCTGTCGGGTGCTCACCTGACGGTCTCATAATGAATCATGCGATAAGCACATGGAGCGCAGGCTTGGAGCTTAAGTGTCCTGCCGTTGATACCCACGTAGGCTACATTATGGAGGGTAGATTGCCGAATAGTTACAAGCTGCAAGTGCATGGCTCAATGGCCGTCACGGGGTTAGATGTTTGGTATTTTTTTAGCTACTTCCCAGGGCTTAATCCGTTTCTGCTAAAAGTGGAGCGCGACGACTTTACCGAGAAGGTTGGCCGCGAACTCGACAAGTTCATCGTTGGTTATGCTGACGAGCGCGAGGCCGTAAAGGCGAAGATACTGCCCCGCACCATAAATGAAGAAGTGGTTGAATTCCAACTACCCGTTGATGAGCCCGCAGAAGCGGACGAATCACTAATTTAACAACCAAACGCAAGCAAACGATGAAAAAAATGAAAAGAAACGACATACTTAGCACGGCAAAGCCGCTGTCCATGATTGAGGAAAATTACTGCAAGGTGCTCGACGGTCATAAAACTCAGACCCGTAGAGTAAGGGAATGGTCAGTTAAGCCAAGGTATAGTGCGGGTGACATTTGCTATCTGAGCGAACCGCTGGAAATATTCTCTTACTCGATAGACGATGACGGGGGCTGTGCTGATGTGCTCTACCACTGGAAGTCCCCTGCCTTGCCCGACTCTAACTCGAATATGGAGCTCACGGCCAGCGATGTGAAAGCCCTACGCAAGCGTAAGCTTGGTATCAGCAAGCCTACGACTGCTCGCTTCATGCGCAAATCATTTGCTCGCCATTTCGTTATCATTACTCAGGTTCGCACCGAAAGGTTACAGGAGATCAACCGAGGCAGCTGCATGGAAGAAGGTTGCCCCTTTCCGAATAGGCATATCGGGCCTGACCCAAGGCTCTGGTTTATTGCGCTTTGGGATTCAATCAACCCCAAGGAGAACACTTGGCAAGATAACCCAATGGTGTGGGTTTACTCATTCAAACTTCTGGAGGTCGAGGCATGATAAGGCACCAGGCTCAACCCAACTCAACTACCTGCGTCCATACATGCTGGGCGATGTTATCTGGCTGGACGGTTGACCAAGTTATCGAGTTGGCCGGCACGGATGACGGACTCTCGTGGCAGGCTGAATACGAATTAGCGAACAAAATAGGGATGTTCTTCAATATTTGCACGATGCCACAACTATTCCCCGACCATTACCATGTGGTGACGGTTCCTTCGCTAAACATCGAAGGTGGCACTCACCGGATGATCCTACACTGGAAACTAGGCGAGCGTAAGATCGTGGTCTATGACCCAAATCAAGGCCGTGAAAATGCGAAATTCTACACGGCCGAGACGCTAAAGTCTTACACCGACGTATGGATTGTACTGCCTGAGTTTAGCAAGGCTGAGGTATGAGCACTCGTCGAAGCACTCCCAATAACTCAATCAAGGATCCATCGGGCAAGGGCTACCTGTGCTCTTGTGGGTGCGGAAAAAAACCAATCGCGCCAAAGCGCAATTGGTTTAGTCCTGAGTGCGTGCATCGCGGTAGAATGCGGAGCGACCCCGGATATGTGCGCCAGCAAGTATTCGAGCGCGACAAGGGTTGCTGCGCTAATTGCGGGCGGGACGTTGAAAAGTTGCGCCGCCGATTTCACCGCCTCTACATGGAGACTAAGGGAATTTCCGCGCGGGCAGTTTACCCTTCGGCACACTATGGTCTCCACAGAGTTAGGCATCTTTCCAAGTGGCATGAGGTGAGTCGCTTTCCGGACTTGTCGCGCTCTTGGTGGGACGCTGATCACATCATTGAAGTCGTGCGGGGCGGAGGTGAATGCGGTCTGGATAACTATCAGACGCTTTGCGTTCCTTGCCATAAAACCAAGACGGCACGTCTCGCAGGGGAACTTGCCCGCGAACGCTCTCTCAAAGACCTCCAATCTGAATTATTCACATCAACCCACTAAGCAAGCATGGCAAAGAATTCAAAAATCGAATGGACTACCCACACCTTCAACCCTTGGCGCGGCTGCTTCAAAGTAAGCGCCGGCTGCTCGAACTGTTACGCAGAGATCAGTGCCCCGAGTCGCGTGGCTCGAGGTAAAGGGATTGAGACATGGGGAAAGAATGCTTCTCGGATTGTAGCGAGCGAATCAATGTGGCGAGAGCCCGAGAGATGGAACCGCGAAGCCGAGGACGAAATAGACGCCGAGCTGCATGACTTCAGCGAAGATGGTTACGTCCCCCCAGAGCGGCCGCGCGTCTTTTGCGCCAGTCTGGCCGATGTATTCGAAGACTACCAAGGGGGGAAGGTTGGCCCGATCAGGAAGGACGGGACGATCGATAATGTTTTTGATGATCTGACGCTTGTGCGGTTACGGCTGTTCGATCTAATTTACCGCACACCTTGCCTTGATTGGCTACTGCTCACTAAGCGGCCTGAAAACGTAGAGAAGATGCTGCGTGAGGTGTATGAGATTTGCAGGGCTCACAACAACCCAAATGACCCGAACCCTTTGGTTAAATGGCTCCGCGATTGGCTCACCGGAAACCCTCCGCACAACGTGTGGATGGGCACTACTGTCGAAGATCAAGAGAATGCTGAAAAGCGGATTCCAGCACTACTGGATATACCCGCTCGGGTGCGCTTTCTTTCCTGCGAGCCAATGCTCGGGGCGGTCGATCTGCGCCCCAGAACCCCAAGCGGGTTCTCTCCATGGCTGCGCGGCATTGATTGGGTGATCTGCGGTGGCGAGAGCGGGGCTAAGGCGCGCCCCATGTCCCCAGAGTGGGCACTGAGCCTCCGCGACCAGTGTAGGGCTGCTGGCGTGCCGTTTTTGTTCAAGCAGTGGGGCGAATGGGCACCGCTTGACAATGAAAGTAGTGAGACGGGTCTAAAGTATTACTTTTGCGACGGATTAGTCGCAACCAAGGTCGGAAAGAAAGCCGCCGGTCGCCTGCTTGACGGAGTTGAGCACAACGGATTCCCAGAGGCGTAAGATGACATGGATACTCCCATCATCAATACCCTCTCGCTTTGTTCCGGAGTCGGAATGCTCGACCTTGGTGGTGGACGAGAGCCGAGCCGATCAATTGCGAGCAGGAGGAAACGAATCAACACCTTCACTTAACCAATCAACCAAAAATAAAAATGAGTAAAAAAAGAATCAGTAAAAGTGGCCTAAATAAGATCACCAGAGCAGTCGCCCGAGGCTGGAAGCCCGGACTGAGAGTCCGCGACTTCCTTGGCCCCATACTGCGGGGTCAAATGCCGCGCAACCGTAGCATCTGGAGCTTGTAGGCACCGGTAACCCATGGAAGAAAATGGCTATCTCCCAATAGGGCGCAGCATCTTTGCGAACCCGCTGTGGACTCAGGAACGTGAGTTCTCTGATTTTGAAGCGTGGTTTGATATGATTGGCACTGCTCGCTTCGGTAAATCCGAAGTCGAGGTCGTCATAAGGGGTGTTGGAGTCTTGAAATTACAGCGCGGGGAACTCGTCGGCTCAGTCCGCTACCTCGCAAAACGCTGGAATTGGGGAGAGAAGAAAGTTCGTGTCTTTCTGAAGCGCTTAACAGCGATGAAAATGATTGAGACACACCAAAGGGCACACGTTGGGGCACAGTCAATAACCGTCATAAAGCTCTTAAACTACGACACTTACAACAATGTAGATAATTACAAGGTCACACCAAAGGGCACACCTTTGGGCACACGAAGGGCACACGAAGGGCACAAAGAAGAAGAAGGTAAAGAAGGTAAGAAAGTATTAAGAACTACCACTACTGTGCCTGCGGTGGAGGAACTTAAACTTTCATCAAAACCTGAACCTTACCAAACTGTCGAAGCAGACCTGATCAAGCTATGGAACCTGCAAGGGGTCTTCCGCAAGTGCGCTAATTTTAGCGAAGGACGCAGGAAGACTTTGCGGGCGCGGCTCAAGGAGGTTTGGTGGCGCGAAAACTGGCAAAAAGGCGTCTCGATTGCGGCTCAAAGTGATTTCTGTTTAGGCACAAATAGCCGAAATTGGGTGGCTAACATCGAATGGTTTCTGCGACCCGAAACACTCACCAATATCCTTGAAGGCAAATACGGAGAAAATACGAAAAATGAATACGAAAATGGAAAATTCTGAACTAACCTGCACCCCTACCCCCGATGATGTTGCGCAAGCTCGCAAGCGAACAAACGCTGAGCGGCTGGGGAACACTCAATGCACACCGGGGGTGTGCGTTATCTGCGGACACTGCTTTGCGGAGACCCATTACCATATCGGAGAAGAGGGCGAACCGTTCCACATGAAAGTGGCTAACCTCTACTGCGATAACGCGCTCAACCTAGTGGATGAGGCCGACAAGTTAGAGGCGAATTACCGAACCAAGTGGGATCGCCAATGTCCGCCACTCTATCGTAAAATTAAGCCAATCCTCCGTAAAAATTATCCACGCATCGACTGGAAGCAATACGACTTGTCTATGAAGTGGGATCCTGCATCAAGTAAAGGTCTTGTCATAGTCGGAGAGAGTGGAGCGGGTAAATCAACGACTCTCTGGCACTTAATGCTTAGGGTTGAGAGAGCTCGGGTCAATTGGAGGCTATATTGCGGCAGTAAGCTCACCCAGGCCTTTTTTGCAGCCGTTAAGAGTCGGAGTGTCGACGCACTACTCGAAGAGCTAGCAACCGTTCCAGTTCTAGCCTTCGATGATTTCGGTAAAAGCTTAATCACTGAGGGGCTTGGTGCTTTCGTGTTCGACCTGATCAACCGAAGGACTGAATACGATTTGCCGATCATAATGACAACGCGATTCACTGGTAAAAACCTCCATACCCGCTTCTCAGACGATCACACCAAAGGGCATGACATTGCCAGACGCTTAAACGACTACTGTGATGTGAATACATTTCGGCTTTTCGGAAAGGCACCAGTGCAGGAGAGTTTAGAAGTATAAACGGGCGCAGAACCCCGCCAACCAAAACAAGATGAATCATTCAAAAAACTACAGGCTATTTGTCGAGATATTACCCCCTCTGAGTTACAAAAGATGGGCACAAATCATTGAGATTAAGCCACCCTACCACAAACAGTTTCGACCAATCCGAACTACAGATGATAGGCTCGGGAAGCTTCTTGGTGAGCTTTACGTAGAGGAAGCGCGACCATTAAAGGCGGATCGAAAGCTGCTGGCATCCAGCCTAGCTGCTGAAATCACAAAAAGTCTTCTGGAAGCAATGGAGGCCGAGGACACGCACAATGGTTACAGGTTGAACAAGGAGGATAATCATGGATGAGCCTAAGCGAAATACATTGAATAATCCGCCTGGTTCGATCCTGTCCATAATGCCAATATCCGAGCATGTGGCTGAGCGTGCAAATGCTCGATACCAGTGGGAGGTGAAGGACTGGAGTAAAAACTTCCGCCACCGAATGGACTTCAACGAGTATAAATATCGCGGGGGATTAAATGCTGACGTGGCGGCTGGACACATCGGAGAGGATCAGGCATTCGACCTTCTCGAAAAATACACACAATCGAACAAATAGATGAGTCACGTAATGAAGCATAGTGAGGAACGAACGGCGCGTAATGGAGTTGATACTCAATCGTCTGGTTCACCTACCCGTCCGGTCGTTCGATGGCATGGTGGCAAGTGGATACTCGCTCCGTGGATAATCAGCTACTTTCCGGCTCATCGGGTGTATATCGAGCCCTATGGTGGAGGCGGATCTGTCTTGATGCGGAAAGATCGAAGCTATGCTGAGGTGTATAACGACTTGGATGGTGAGATCGTAAATCTTTTTAAGGTGATCCGTGGCGACGGCCGTAAGTTGGTCGAGCAGCTCGAACTCACACCATTCTCGCGGGTGGATTTCAAAGAGAGCTACGAACCTTCAGGCGATCCAATGGAGCAAGCGCGTCGGACTGTGGTTCGGTCATATATGGGATTCGGGTCGAACTCTCACAATCAGAATACTGGATTCCGCTCGAACTCTAATCGCAGTGGGACTACTCCAGCGGCAGACTGGCGGAACTACCCGAAGGCAATGCCAGCGATGATTGATCGGCTACGAGGCGTCGTAATTGAGAATCGGGACGCGCTAGAAGTAATGCAGAGGCACGACTGCAGGGATACGCTGCATTATGTCGATCCCCCGCATGTGCCTGAGACTCGCAACAAGGGGGAAGACTACCGGCACGAAATGACGGTCGATGACCATATCAAAATGGCAGGAGGCCTCAACGGATTAGAAGGAATGGTCATAATAAGTGGCTATCGCTCGACACTTTACGATGAACTTTTCGCTGGTTGGCAGCGCGTAGAACGGCGTGCGCTTGCAGACGGTGCTAGGCAGCGCACTGAATGCCTTTGGCTCCGTAACGTGACAGAGGCTCAAACTTCTCTCTGGTGAAATTAGATCACTAGTCAATGCAAGGAAAGAAACTATGAACATCAACACACCAGTCCCCGCGCAGTACACCTGCATAGTAGCCGACCCACCTTGGCAGGTTAAGGCCGGGCCCGCCGGAGCGCCCTACTGCCTCGACGCAAATGGTGTGCAGTCGTGGGACAAGGTGAGTCGCCCGTCTCGCGACCTACCCTACGGATCAATGAGGGTAGATGAGATTGCCGCCTTGCCCGTGGGTGACTTGGCGTGTAAGGATGCGCATCTTTATCTCTGGGTGATCAACCGCTACGTTGAGGACGCGTACAAGATCGCGAGAGCGTGGGGCTTCAAGCCAAGCACCCTGCTGGTGTGGGCTAAGAACCCGATGGGAGGAGGGCTGGGCGGTGCCTACGGTATATCGACCGAATATATTCTGTTCTGTAGGCGTGGCACATTGCCAGCGATCGGTAGAGTCAAGGGGACGTGGTTCAACTGGAAGCGCCAATATGGCGCAACTGGTAAGCCGCAGCACAGCCGCAAGCCCGACGCCCTTCAAGACATGGTAGAGGGCGTGAGTCCTGGCCCATACCTTGAGCTATTTGCAAGGCGTAAGCGGGAAGGCTGGTGCTCGTGGGGTAATGAGATCGAGAGCGATGTATCGGTAGGGTGAAGGGGCAGTAGCAGCACATGAAGCAGAGCAGTACCGTGCACTCGCTACGCTCGTGAAGCCAAGCATCAAGCCGCCTGTCAAGCTCAATAGTATTATGAGCTTAAAAAGAGCACCACCGTAGAAAAGAAAACTATTATATAAGTCGTTGAGAGCTACCACTTTCCTTTT
>Ga0136588_1000017_pt1 | contig 72003 bp, 84 predicted proteins | sample AntRauMFilla1564_FD_104782 | JGI IMG/M metagenome (GOLD analysis project Ga0136588, IMG submission 104782) | Saline lake microbial communities from Rauer Islands, Antarctica - Metagenome Filla 1 #564 | ecosystem: Environmental > Aquatic > Non-marine Saline and Alkaline > Saline | place... | reverse complement strand
ATTATTATTAGGTAGAGCATATCACATTACATTTTACATAGTCATCGACTATCTACGATTAGCGTTTTGTTGTCCTAAAGCAGCTTGTGATTCTCTAACTAAAGCTTCATCTGCACGTACTTTATTTCTAGCACTTTTGTTGCTTGTTTTAATTTCTAAATCAAAGCTTTTAACTGAATCAGTAAACTCTTCTAAGTTTACGTTATCAAACCAATCACCTAAATTACCTTCTTTGGCTGCTTCTAATACTTGTGGGTCATCTGCTAATGCTTTTTCTATAGCAGAAGGAGATACCTCACTACCACCAGCATTTTTAACAGCAGTAAACACAGCATCAGTAAATTTAGTAAAGTCACCATCACCAATGTCAGAATATGCATCATTACCAATTGCACTTTTTAAATAACCTAATGCAATTTGACCAATTGTTTTACGGTCTTCAATGGGAACAGGAGGTCTATAAGGATTATCTTCCCTAGTGTAACCAAGCTGTGCTTGTTGCTCTGCAAGAAGAGTTTCTAATGCTGCTTGATTTTGTGATATTTCACGATTAGCAACAATATCATTATTAAATATTGTATTAGCACCATCAATTAAATTTCCAGCTCTTTCAAATCCAAGTACAGAAGAAAGATTACCAATACTTTGTTGTTGTACTTGTTCACGAGTTTGAACATCAGACCAAGGAAATTGCTGAATTTCATTAAATATTGGAGCATATTGTCTTGCAGTAGCTTCATCTAATGTTGGGTTAATTGTTAACTTACCAGTAGTTTCATCAATAACTAACGCATTTCTAAACTGAGAAGGAGTATTTTTTAATATGTCATCAGACAACTTAGAATTTTTTTGAATACTTTGATGTCGTTGTTGCATACCACCAAGCACTGCATTTTGATATTGCTTTTCTGCATTACTAATTTCTTTGGTTTTTTTAGCATTTTTTACACCTGTTAATGCTCTACCACCACCAAATGTTAAATCACTCGCAGTTTCTTCTGCTAAATCTAATTGGTCATTAGCAATAAGTTTTTCTATAGCATCAAAAGTAAATCTGTCATCTTCTGCAACTTGTGTGTCATACACTGTTTTATTAGTGTCAGCTTGACTTTGTAATGCATCACGAACTTGTCTAGTCATTTCAGGATTTTTAAGAGATAAACTATCTAAAAAACCATTTCTTTGTGCTTCTCTAGCTGAACCCATTGTAGTAAGTTGCTCTACTTGGTTTAATGCAGCATTAAGTTGTTCAGCATCCATTTTACGAGCTGCTGTATTAGCCATATCTTGAAAACCACTAAGACCTTGGTTAACATTACCAACAGCATTTTGAAACATTCTACTAGAATCTGATTGATTTGCACCTTGCACAGTACGCCATGTAATTGCAGACATAAGATTAACCTCCTACTTTACCTGAAACACTATTTTTAGCCATAAACTCAGCAACTGCTTTTTCGTTTGCTTCGCCAGTAATTCCTTGACTACGTAAACGGCTTCCTTGTCGTGTTCTTAAACGTTCATTAGTAACATTTGCTTGGTTGTTTAAGTTAGTTTTAGCTAAACCACTTTGTAATTTAAAATTATCTTTTGCTAAACCAAGACCTTGCATACCAGCATACAAACTAAATAAGTTTTGAGCTGCTCCAATACCGTTAGATATTTTTCCAAAATTCTCACTGTCTAAAAAATCAAACATACCGCCAGCTTCAGCATTTACATTTGCATTAACATTAAAAGCATTGTTACCAAAATCTTCACCTAAAATACCACTTATTTGGCTACTAGGGTCAAACATTGAAAGAGAGTCAACTCCTTGCATACCACCAAGGTTAAAACCTCCACCAGCTCCTGTTTGACCTATATTATTCATGTTATTAAACATGTCAGCAAAATTAGGTACTGGTGTATTAAAATTATTCATTCCGCCTAAGTTGGTATTATTTGGCATTTGAAAAGCACTTATGCTCATGGTTGAATCCTCGTTATGTGGTAACTATTAAACTTAATGCATTGTCGTAATAGTAATCTATTACGTCTAATGAAGCTAATCCAATATTAGGTGTTAGTGTTCTGGAATAAAAATTATCAGGACTTTCTGGTTTATATAAAGGTGGTGTTAACCAATTAGTGTCAACACCTACATCTAGTAAACCAAATTGTTCATTTACTTTGTCTATTTCTTGTTGAAGTTTGTCAGCTTCTTCCATAATGTCTTTGGTTTTTTGACCTAATTCATTTATTTGCTCACCTATTTCAACATTTATTTCTCCAGCTAGTGCTGTTGCTATTTGAAGCATTTCTACTGCTGTTGGCATTGAAGCACTTAAATTAAGAATTTCAAACGTTTGTCCTCCACTAATTAGTGTAGCAACTACTGCAAGTATTGCTGCTGCTTCTACTCCAATAATATCTACTAATATACTAAAAATAATACTAAGAGCTTCTCCTAGTAAAAAATTAACAATAATACTTTCAATAATTAATAAAGCTACTTCACTTACTACTAAATCAAAAGTTAATAATGCAGGGTTGGCGGTTACTATAGCTACAACAAATAACGCTATTCTTAATAATTTAAAAAAACTTGCTTTTTGATACCATTTTATTTTTGTTACTTTTAAAGCATAAACAACTAATATTAACGAACCAAAAGCTACATCATTTGCTTCTCTGTTACTTAACGTTTGTAACGTTCTAAATGATACTGGAATATAAAAACCATCTTTAGGTGCATCAGCATTTACAATAAAAGAATCCCATAGAGTATTAACTACTACTTTATTTCTTATTACATCGTTTTGTATGTATATACCTGATACTGTTATTTTAACAGCAGTTTGAGCTACATCATCATACTTATAGTAATGTAATTCAGATGATGAATAAAAATCTTCATTTGTAGCAGGTGGGTCATTTCTTAATAAACCACTTTGTCTGTAAACTTTGTCGTTAAAACGTCCACCAGTTCCTACAGCATCCCAAGGAACATCTTCAATAGTAATATAATTCCAATATAAAGCTTGAAGCAATTCAGAGTCTCTTATATGTATTACATTAAATTCTGGGCCAGTAGGTCTACCTTGAGCCAAAGACAAATCAAATCTGTTTTTATCTACTATTTGAACGTCATCATGTAAATAAGTAAAATAATTAAATAAATATTTTAAAGTAGCTTGGTCTTTACTACTACGACCTATTGTACCATCGTGTTCAGAACCAAAAGGAATACCAAATATAATGTAAGCATCATCTACATCACCTACATCTGGATTGTCATTTAAAGCGGTTTGAATGCTTTCAAGAGATGTACCTACATCAGATAAAATATTATCAATTTCATCAATAAAATCTGGGTTTTTATATAATGCTTGTTCATGGTTAATATCACCTACCATTTGTTTATCTATTCTTATAGGTACTATTGGAAAATAAGGACTTTTTAAATCTACTTCATTGTAGATGTTTAATTCTGGGTATATTCCAGTAAGATAATCATAAGCAAATATTAATACTCTTGAAGTTCCTCCGTTACCATCAGGTATAGCATACCTATTAATAATTACATTAGATTCAAAATCTCTAATATTTGGATAATTACTTACTTGACCTAATTCTGGTACAAGTGGAAATATTGGTACATTAAAGCTTAATAAAGATATTGTGTTTTCTTTATCGTTTGGGTCAAAAGTATTAACTGTTATAATAACATCTCTGGTTTCTTGAACAGTAGGAGCTTGTAAATCTAAATCATTAAATTCATCTATATCACCTTGACTCAAACCTTGACTAGTAACAACAACTTCAGCATTAACAAATTCAGCTATATACCCTGTAGTCATTATAAGACCTGAATCAAATGTTCCTTGTTGTCTGTCGTAATTATATTTTGAGTTTGTTTGTAGTATGTATAAACCAATTTCATTGTCGGTAAGTTGTCTAAATGCAGTTGCAGTGTAAGTAATGTCACTAACATCTAATCCTTCTATATTAGCTATTACTGTCTGGGTTTCTGGTTCTCTAATACGTATTGTAGGTACATTACCTTGTGGTAATCCTAATCTATATCTACCAGATTCCCCTTCTGCGTAAAATGCACGAGGGTCAATGTTATATCCTGATATAAGTGCTTCTACAATTGAAGGTACATAAGGTAAGTCGTTAAAAGAAGCTTTAAGAATAGCACTACGTATTAAATTAGGTTTTTCACCTAATAATGGAGATATAGCAGTTCCTGTGTTTATAACTTTTTTACTAGAAAATAATCCCACAGGAACTTCCTATATTATGGAGTAGTTTTTGCTTGTTCGCTTTGCATTACAGTTAAGAAATACTCTAGCGTAGATAGCATGTTAGTAGGGTCATTTACTGCATCTGGGTCATTAGACTTAGCTATTGCAAATACATCGTTAGCAGCTTTAACTCCTTTACGAATTGAATCATCTGCAAAACCTTTAGTTTGTGCTCGATACAATGAAGTTTGAGCACCAACAATACCAGTAGCACCGTCTTGTGTTTGAGCAATTTCTGTAATAATACGTTGCTCTAGTAAGTTAGCTTCAGCTCTAGTTTTAAGAACAATCTCTTGAGCAGTTAATATTTGTTGGTCAATTAAATCAATTTCTTTATTAGTTTTTTCTACCTGAGCAATAGCATTCAATACGTTTTGTTCAAGCACTAAAATTTCTTGTCTAATTTTAAGAATTTCTTCATCAATTAAAGTGTTTTCTTTATCTATTTTACGAACTTGTCCAGCTAAAAGTAATATTTCTTGAGAGAGCTTGTCACGCTGAAACGGTATAAGTGTTTGTGCATCTATACTTACAGCAATTTCTTGTCTTATTTTATCTGTTTGAGCTTCAATTTCTTCAATTTGAGCTTTTGTTAACTCAATTTGTTGGATACCGTTTTTAACTTGAGTAAGTGACAAAGCAGCGTCATACGCTGCCTTATCCTTAGTCAACAAAAATTGCACTGATTGTGCTAATACAGTTTGAAGTGAACCAAGATAAACAGCACCGTAATTATCAGCAGTAATGCGGTCTGATTGGTACTGTTCAAGTATCTGAGAATTAACAGACTTCATTAATTTATCAAATACACCATTACCGTTAAAATCACTTTCAGTTAAATTAAAAACAGTAATGTCAGGTACTATTACACTTTCAGGCAAAAATGTTGGCATTAGTCTTGACCTCCTCTAGCAGCTTGGTTTTTAGCTAAAGCAGCCAAACCAGCATCATCTAAATTGCCAATATAGCTTATATTAAAAGCTTTTTCATTAACACCATAACGAGTTTCGTTACCATGCTTATCTCTACGTGTGTAAAATTTTTGATATTTTTTATCATCAATCATACGAATTAAAGCTTTTGGTACATACCAAGGACTTCCAAATGGAATGAACTTACGTATTTCACCAATAACGCTATTACCTACTTCTAAAACTTCACCTTGCCATTCTTTTTTGGCAGGGTCATTACACGCAACAACAACTCGTACTAATTGTCTTGCTTCGTTTCTTGCTTCAGCAGCAGTAATTTCTTTATCGAATTTCATTTCAGACTGAGGAATGAGTTTCACATTTTTAATGTTAATTGTGTTTTTATCATTGTCAGACTTTTCGATAATTTCATTAGCATTGCCTTCTATGGGCTTCCCTTCTTTGGCAGCTTTCACTCGTTCAATTAACTTGTCGTCAGCAATGTTTGGGTGATATTTAACACCTAACAGTTCAGCTTGATTTTCAAGTTCTTCACGATATGCAGCTTGCTCCTTCGGGTCTAATTGATTAGTGCTCATGTTATTATTTACCTTTAGAGTTAGAAAAATGGGAGCGCAAAGCTCCCATTATTTTAGTTACTTATATCTAATACTACTTAGATACGTGCAACAGTCTTGATTAGAGCAATACGCTCTGGACGTAATGGCATAAAACCGTAGTACCACTTGATAGACATAAAGCCTTTTTCACCAAATGGGTCATGAGCGCCATAAGACACATCAGACTCAGGTTTAGCATGTTTAATACTAAACTTGACAGTTTTACCATCTGTTTGGAAACCAATAGTAGTAAATGATTTTTCACCAATCGCTAACATTGGAAATACATCATACTTACCATCAGTTTCTTTGTACCCTTCGTTAGTACCAACAGTAGCACCAACACCAGCATAATTCATCATTTCAGGAACAACAATAAAACGGAACTTACCAGCAGTACCTTCTTCACCACGAGCAACCATACCAGCTTGAGCATATTTCTCAACAGGAATCCAAGCACGTTCGTTATGGTAATCTTTCATACGTTCCATAGTAGGAAGTAATTCAGAACCGATATACATATAACGAGCAGATGGAATAACTTTAGTATCAGTCATTCGTGAACCAGTGATAATAGTAGTCTGTTTAGGACAACGGTTATCATCTAACGAGATTGAAAGTTTAACTAAATCATCGTAAGAAACTTCAGAAATATTTGAACCTTCACCAGTCATAGTAACATCACTAGTAGCAGCGCCAGCATAGCGTAACACACCAGCACTGTTGAGAAGGTCAATTTGAAGCATATCTTCGGTAATTTCATTAGCACCATTCAACATTTCGCGGTTAACGTGCATTTCGAGTTCCATGTCGGTATCGAAATCTAGAGATTCTTTAGTGTATTCATCAAAAAAGCCAAGCTTTTCGATAGTACCTTCAATTTCTCGTCTAGAAAAACCAACTCGGTTAACTCGACCACCATTCTCAGTAAGCAACGGTAATTTACCTTGGATGTAACCAACATCTTTAGAAGAACCGTAAAGGTTTCCGCCGACAGGTACACCAGTATTTTCTGTTACTTGCCATCCAGCAGTTTCAACAGCAGTTTTGGTAGCAGCGTAATCAGTTACAAATAAACCAAGTGCAGTAAATATTGCAACAGCTTTAGCTCTAGCAGCAGTTAATGCAGCAGCGTCAGAAGCACCTTCACCGATTGCATAGTAATTAGTGTAACCAATAGTGGCTTCAGTAATACCAGCAGGAACGATTTCGATGGTAACTTGACGAGTAGTAGTAGCGCCAGAAGCGTCAATACCTTGGTCGTTGATATTTGCGTCTTCAAGTAACGGTAAGTAATGGTAAAGTCTAATTTTTTTACCAAAATGTTTTGGCATAGTAGTAACATCAGCCATTTGACCGAAGTACTGTTCTTTAGCAATTTCTTTTAGCGCAGCTTTGCGGTAAAAGTCTTGATTGATTTGCGACCCAATTGTTGATGGTACACCGCCAAGAGGGTTGTTATAAGACATAGTCATAATTAAAAAACCTTAAGTAAACTTAGCTAATAATTTGTCAAATTCTTCGTCTGACATAGCTAATGCGTTTATTTCATTAGAAGAATCTTTTTGTGCTGGTTTGCTTCTAGGAAGTCCTGCACCTTTCTTCTTACTTTGAGTTTTTAGATTTGTTCTACTATCTGCTCGTGGTTGTACTTGTTTACCAACTTGACTAGTACTTGCTGTTCCTTGCGCGTTAGGAACTACTAAGCTGCCATTTTGGGTCATTAAGCGACCTACTGCAACGTAAGCTTCTAAATCTGATAATCCAGATATAGTTTCAGAGTCCAGTGCTTGTTGTCTATCAAGTTCCGATTTAATTTGCTTATAAATACCATTTTCCATTTGAGCATTTAATTGTGCAATTAAGCGCGGGTCTTGTGCAATCGAAGTTTGACTCTTTTTATCCCATTTCTGAACCTGTTCAACAGTACTATCAAAATAGCTACTATCTTTAATACTGTTTATTACATCGTCAAACTGCACAGACTCCTCTGATGCAATACGACTAACTGCTTTATACTCTTTTTCTGTACTAACATCAAGTTCTAGAGGGTCTATCCCTTTATCTTTCATTAACTTGATTAATGCATCAGTATTACCTGACAGTAAATCTACAGCAAGTGTTATAGACTCATTGTTGAGCATTTTGTTTTGCTCTAATGTCTTTAACATCTGTTTAGCTGGTTTTAACTTAACCATTTCAGCATTGTAACCTAATCCTTTTTGAATAAGCTTTATAGCTTCTTCTGGACTAGTTACTGACACCATTTTACCATTAGCTTTAATAGGTGCTGTTAATGCTTTATAAAAAGCACTAGCTTTTATTGATTCAGGTTCATCGTCAGTGCTGTCTTCTTCTTCATTATCAGAAGTTTCAGTATCTAATTCTTCTTGGTCAGTTTCCTCACCTTCGTTTACGTCCAAACCTTCGGCTTCGCCTTGGTTGGACTCAACTTCAGATTCGTCACTTTGTTCTTCTTCGTTTAAAGTATCTTCTTGTTCGGTATTATCAGAAGATTCTTCTACGTCTTCAGAAGCAGGAGATTCAGGAGGATATAAACCAAATCTTTCAAATTCATCATCCGACAAATTTAGAAAATCTGGTTCTTGAGTATTTTCTGTGTTGTTGTCTTCAGACATACTTTATTACTCCAAATCGTCTTCTAGTTCCATTTTTTCGTAAGCAGCTAAATCTTCTTCAGCTTTATTACCTACAATCTCAATGGTACGAAAATGGTTATCTAGTAAACCAATAGCTTTAAGTTCATCAATAGTTGAATCAAAAGCTCTTTGATTAGCACGAATGTTTGCATCACCTAATATTTTAGTATTACGTACTGCTTCATTTTTTAAATAACCTTCTATTACTAAAACTTTAAAATCTTCGTTACTTAGTAAACGATAAAGACTGTCTCTAATAGACACATCATTTTTAAGAGCTTCAACAGTAACTTCTATTTCAGTTTGTTCAGACATTTGATTCCTTAATTAGTTAATATAGTGTAATCACATTGACTATATTAACCATTTTAAACAGTATTTCTACTCTTTTCTTTATCTCGTTGCATTTCTAACTGATTTTTTACTAACGCATGTTTAATATTACCTTCAGATTGTTGGCTCATTAAATCTCTATCACGTTCATGTTTAGTACCAGATTCTTGTTCAACAAAATCTAAATCTTTCATGTCAGCATCAGAACCAATCTTACGAGCATTTGCTAAATCTCTTTCTGCTTGTGCTAGATTTTTCTTAGCTCTAGTTTCCATTTCAACAGCTTCAGCCATTCTAATTTTCATTTCGATTTGCTTCATCTGTTCAGCCATTGGGTCAGGCTGTGGACTCCATTCTTCTAATTTTTTAACTAAATTAGGTAGTTTACGTAATCTAGCAATGTCCATTAACAACATTTTAGTAACTTCAAATGGTGCATTGTTACCCATAGTTTGTAGCATAAAAGCTAACTCAGAAGCTTTTTCATTGTCTGCTTCTGCGGTACTAATATCTAATACTAAATCAAACTCTCCAGTAATATCATCTGGGTTAATTTCAACAAAGTTTTCGTCTGTTAATCTTACAAATTGTGTGCCATCAAGAAATTGTGCATTCATTGCAAGAATCTTTTTACCTACACGATTCATACAAGCAACAATTCTTCTTAAAATTGACATCTCACGTTTACCTGCTGCATCTAAAGCAGAACGTATACCTCCTACACTTGAGCCAAGAGAATCCCCGTTAAGTCCTTGTCCGAATGCTTTTACACCAGTAAAGCTCTCTGCTTCGTTTTGATGCATCTGAACTAAGTTGTATGCACTAGCAGGTATTTCTGGGTATTTGTGTTGAAATATTCCTTGGTCTGGTGGAGCTTGAGGATTAAATTCATAACTTTCTTGATTAATCATTCGTCTGCGATTTAGTGGGTCTAAAAAACCTTTAGCATAAGCTGTTTGTCCATTAGAAGATTTAGCCATTAAATCAATCATACCTCTAGACAATGCGCCAACAACTTTTTGATTATCTTCAATTAATTCACCATCTGGCTCACCATAAGTTTCTCTACGTTTTGGCATTAAACGTGCAATATCGAATGGTAATTTACCATGACTAAATGGATTTTCTTCAAGTCTAATCATTACACTACCAACAAAAGTAGCAACAATAGGTCTAGCAATACCATCAGCTTTAGTATCCCAAAAACCCCAATACTCATAAGCCACAATACGTTTACGTGGTTCATCTCTAAAATTAAAATTATTAATTTCTAATTCATCAATAATTTCATCAGATTCTTTTAATATGCTGGAATCATCAAGACTAATTAAATCTAAGTTTTTATACAAACCAGTAGACTGTAATTCACTCTTAGAGGTTTCAAATTTATATATTACAAAGTTAGCTTTTTCCATGTCACCTTTGCAAGTAGGGTCAATAATTACTGAACGGTAATCACATACTTCTAAAGATGGTGCATCACGTACTACAAACTCGTATTCTTCTTGTATCATTTCACCAGTAGCAATACCTATTACTGGTTCACCTTGTTCCATAGTAAGTTCTAAAGCAGTTCTTTCCATTTCACTAAGTTGGTCAAGTATTTCAGGGTTTTGTTGACTAACTTGTATTAATTGCTGCAATCTTTGAATGTACTGAGGGTCATCAGTAATTTCATAAATTATTTTAGGAACTTCTCTACTTTCAGTTCTAGTTTGATAATCCCAACCAGTACGAACTATTGCAGTACCTTCATCTACTAATGCACGAATTAATTCATCAATAAAATCTACCTTGTTTATTTTGTTATTAAACTGGTAGTTAATCATTTGTCCTGCTTGAATTGCACGAGGCTTGTCCATGTGTGTTGTAGGACTAACTTCAAACATATCAGGAGTATTTAAAAAAGGTTCAGTAAGAGATGGATAACGCCATTCCGCTTGTTTGCGTATAAGTCTTGGCTTGTACTCTGATTTAGTTTTTGCTTTTTTATTTTTGTTAGCATCAACTTTCTTTTTTTTAGACTCTAAATTATCAATCCACGCATCAATTTTTTGAACTTGTAAATTGTGGGTAGGAATAGCATCTTCCATTTCCTGTTTAAGTTGAGCAACAGTAGGAGGATTAGCCCAATCATTCTCAAATTTATTTTCTAATCCAAGAGCATCTATTTGTACTTCTTGTTGATTAGTCTCTTTGGCTAATTGGTTTTGCATAATTACCTCAAACTACTTTTAATATAATACGTACACGATTTTTAGATGTTTTACTTAAATCAGTGCTGTTAATTTCGCCCCAAATTCTGTACGTACCTGAAGTGGGTGTTGCCAGTTTAACATGTGCTTCACTAGCATCACTATTAAGATAACTGTCAGAAGAAGTAATTGTATTAGGTAAAACCCAATCAACAGAAGTAACAGTGTCACCTTCATCTAATCCAATACCAGTTAAATCAATAGCGTAGTAAGTATCTTCACCTGCACTAGCATCAGGCCAGTGTAAACCAGCAACATCTCTATAAGTATAATTTTTCATTTCATTTTCCGTATCAGTACTTACGCTTTCAGGATTAGGTGCTTCTAATATTACAGAACCGTCTGCTGTAACCGCAAAATTTTGTGTATATGCAGGTGGTGGAGCTTGTATTCCTAAACCTTTAATTGAGTCAAGTATTTGACCGTTTAATTGATTAACAATGCTACTAGTGTCTATTGTTATATTATTAACATTAGCTTTAAAATCATCAGCAACTATTTGCATACTAGTTACTACATCATCTTCATTGTGTGTGCTAAACCCTGTTGCAGTTAACCAATTATCCTGATTTAACTGAAGCTCACTAGTGTCTTCTAAAATACTTGCAATACTAACATTGTCTGGTTCTACAGTATTAGCGTTATCAGTACCTCTCATATCAGTATTTACTGTTGTAGTATCTACTAATGTAACTCTTGCTACAGTATCGTTAGCAGGGTCAAAATTATTAAGAGCTGTTATTGCATCTAAAACAGGAGTTAAATTAATTGGTAAACTACTAACGTCAGCTTTAAAATCATTAATATCAGTTACTGTTACACCATTAACTCTTACTACGTTTACATTATTACTTAAAGTACTTACATCAGCTTTATATGCATTTTTGTTTGTATAGCTATTTAATCCATCGTGCAATTCAACAATAGTAAAGGATGCTGGTATATTAATGTTGTCTATCATTAATTGTGTTTGATTGTGTTTATTTACAAGATTGTTGTAAAGATTAGTCATTAATGAGTTAGTTAAGAAACCAGTAGCTGTTATCCAATTTCCTTGGTTTTGTTGTAATTCATTAGTATCTACTAATATAGCGTCAACTGTTGTTTGAATAGGAGCTAAGTCTATAGCGTAATTACTTAATACTTGTTGAGTTGCATTATGTTCTCCTAATAACTCAATACGTAAATTAGCAATTTCTAATGAAGTAACAGCATCATTTGTTCCTTGTCCTGTAACCCAATCACCTTGATTACTTTGTAATTCGTCTGTGTCTTGTAATATTGCATTTACTACATTTTGAACTGGTGTTAAATCAACTGATAGGTTACTCACATCAGCTTTAAAGTCATCTGCTACGTCTTGCATTGCTGCAACTATTTCTGCTGCTGTAGCTCCATTAGAGCCGCCTGAAGAACCATTAGTAAGGTCAGTAGTTACATCTACTAAAGATACTTTACTAACTACATCAGTAACTGGGTTAAAATTGTTTAATGCATTAATAGCAGCTAGTACTTGACTAAGTTGAGTACCTCCACCAACTTCTATTGCTGAAGCTTGTACAGGTGTAACTAAATTAACTAAAATATTAAAATTACCTATAGTAGCTGTAACAGGTGAAGAACCATCTTCAGTAAGTAAATTACCTGTAATGTTAGTTACACCATCAGCTTCTATAGGTCTAATTTTCCAACCTAAATCCAAATAAACATATAAAGCAACAGGAGCATTTCCTCCTAATTGAGTTAAACCAACCCCATATTTTAAATTGTCGCTAAGAACAGCCCAATCTACATAAGCTGTCCATATCTCTCGCTCAGACACGTTAAGTCTGTCTAATTGAATAATCTTATTAATAGGGTCAAAAGTAATCATTTTTTACCTTACAAATAAGCTCTATCTGCTTCTGCAACTAAAGATAAAGTTATACCTTTAGAACGATTTAACAAACCTTCAGCAACTGCAAATTTAGAACTGTTAGGACGAATACCAATCAATGTTACTACTTTATCAGTGCCAGCAGTTCCACCAACAGCATCTCCATCAAAATCAAATGTAAATCCAATTGAACCAGAAGAAATAATTCCAGTAATAGGACTACCACTAGCATCATTAACGGTAATAGCTCCAGCTTCTCCGTAATCGTTTCCTGTACCTGCGGGTGCAGTGTACATTAATCTATAACTAGAACCAGCACCAACAAGTATAGCGTTAAAGTTTAACACTCCTGACGATTCAAAAGGATTTATTCTATCAGTACCAGTAACATCATTAAATATAATACGGTTACTATCAGCAGATTGAATATTATCTATAAACACTCCACTAGTAGTTTGTAATGTCTCTCCTACAAATTGACAAAGTAAATCTGCTGTTTGACCAATAACAGTACCAGCACCAGAATCAATATCAGTACTTTGACGCAACAAAAACTGTGTTTTTGTGTAAATCTCTTCAAGAGTTGCATTATTACCATCAATAATTACATCAAAGTTGTAAGCTACTCCACCAATTGTACGAGACTGATTACTAGCAAAATATTCAACAGTAATATTATTATAAGGTGCGTTAGTCATTTCACTATCTAAATCAGATATTTTTAAATCATCTGAATTACTTAAAAGCATGTTAACTATAAATGCGCCAGTAGTTGTTTTACCTGTGTCTGCTAATACAGAATCACTAAAACTTTTACCTTGCTCTCGAACAAATGTTTTAAAGAATGTGCGATTATCAAAATTTCCGTTAGCAGCGTTACCAAATACTTGTATACCTTCGTTTGCTTGGTCTTCAAAAGTAAAATTAACAGGAGCACTAGTTGGCTCTGTTTGGTAATACAATTGAGCACCAGCACTAACACTTCCTAATCCAACTAAACCAGCATAAACTCTTAATAGTACTCCATTTTCATCGTACTCTTCCCAACCACCATCTCGCATTATTTGACGAGTAGTATCGTTAAGTGGTCTCCAGCCGTTTGCATTACCACCTGCATCAATACCTATTAAATACTGACCAGATAATGCATCTAGTGCGTTCATTGGAAAAGGTGAATCTTGGTATGTTGCTGTAGCCCAAAGGTCAACAAACTTACTGTAAATTGCTTGAATTGTTACACCATCTTTAGCATTGAGATTACCTGCTTCAACTAATGAAAAAGTTTTATTAGCTTCATTAATTATAATTTCAGTACCTACGTTAAGACCTGCTCTACTAGTTATTTTAGCCATTTTAAAACCCTTTATGAATAATTTCTATCAACTATTAATGTAACTGGCAACGTAGTACTTGCACCAGTTAACTGAAAACCGTAAGTATAATTTACTACAAATCCTTGTTTAATTATTCCAACATCTATGAGCTGTGCTCCTGAATAATTCCACACAAAACTGTTACCTGCTTGAGCATCTACACTTGCTAACACTGTATCTGTTCCTGACTCTAGTATTACAACATCACAACCAATTTGATTCACTGCTACGGTTAGCTGTGCGCTAGGCGCTACTGTGCCGTTAGTATCTGTGTATGTGCCACTTATTGTTGAGCCATTACTAAACGTAATTAAGCCTGTAGTTAGCAAGTCACCCACAAAGTTTGATGCTTTGATTGTGATAGTTGAACCATCGTAAGCAAACGCTGAACCTGTTGTGGCATCAATGATAATGTTGTTACTACCAGCATCAATCAATGTTCCTGACCGATTGACTATTGTTTCGCTCTCACCTGCAAAGTTATCGAACAGGAATGACTTGGCTCTATCATAGAACTGGTTAGCATTATCAATAGTAGAGTAAACATCTACAATTGTTTTTGATATTTCTGTTAGTGACCTGTCTATAAAAAACACTCTATTTACGTTAATAGGTGTAGTGCTCTTCATTACATAATCAGCTTGCTGTAATAAATAATTATATTCACAAAATAAAAAGGTGAATACGTCACTATCATTATTTGCTCTACAGCGATAATCGTATTCGACATTTTGAAATCTACTACCACCGCCAATATCGCGCCATATAACACCAATTAAAACTCCACCGTCATCATCTATTGTAGCTACACCGTCAGTTGTTATACCAGAGTAAATTCTATCTGGAATTGTAGTTGGGTTGTTATTTATTTGGGTGTCTACACGATTACCATTATCAAAATCTTTGGTAAAATACTTAGCATTTAAGTTTTCACCTGCAAGATTTTTAGTAGTTATAGCTACTTTTTGACGTATTTCATAAATACCACTATTTGCACCACCGTCATTATTACCACCTGCAACTAATGACATACCTATTGCGTTATTTATTAATCTAATCCACACGTCAGACCAAAAAGCAATTTGTTGTCCTGCTACACCTGATGGGTCAAACCCTGCTAGTGTTAACCAAACCCTATCTGGTGTAGAATTTGAAGATGATATTGCTTGGTTAAGAGTATCAAACGGTTTCCACCCATTCCAAGCGACAGGGTTATTAATAAGTGTTAAAAAACATCCCCTAGTAACTAGACCTTGTACGTTAGTAGTGTTTGAACGTTGTCGTATTTGTGTTTCTCCTGTATGTTGATTTATGTATTCACAGTTTTGAGAAAAAGTATTAAGTGTTCCGTAAATTGCAAAAATACGTTTAGATATTACAGTACCACCATACCAATTTAGCGTACCACCACCTCTAACGTAAAGGTCTGAACGATTTTCATCAAATTCGCTATCGCTGTTTCTTGTAAACAACGCTATAGTGCCTGAACTAAATCGGTTTACTGATGCACCAATATCTATTTCTCGTCCAAAATTACAAACACCTCCACTTCTTACATCAAATGTAATACCATTTCCGTAATTTATAAATATCATTGACTCTATTTCAGGGTCAATACTTAAAGTTCCTTCTACACGAATAGTTCGAGTATTTAAAATGTAAAAACTAAGACCACTAGCTGTTATGCGAGTAACGCCCGATAATAATTCAATACCATCGAGAGAGGTGTCTGTTCCTGTCTGTGTAATTGTTGAACCGCTTAATGAAAATGCCATTTTTTACTCCACTTAAGCGGTAGTTTCGCCAGTAATTCTTAAAGTACTTGCATCACTTGTTGCAGCAGCAGTACCAGCATTCACTGTTCTTCTTACCCAAACAGCTTTAAAAGAATTTGGTGGAATATTTCCAATATTTAAAACATTTCCTTCTACGTTTGTAAAAGTTACTCCAATAGGTGCAGTTTCTTCATCTGCTACAGATTGTTCAACACCACCAACAAAAGAACTACCCAAACCAATTGCAATACGTGTAGTTAAACTTGCTGTATCAGAAACAATTTGAATAGCAGCAGCTTGTAAAGTAAAAGATGTGTTTGTGTTTCTTACATAAAAACAACGATACTCAATATCACCATCTCTAGATTCAGTTGAAGAAACAATATCAAATAAGTTGTTTAAGGTGCTTGAAACAATTTCAGTAGCTGTTATTGCTCCACCTAAACTTAATGCAGCACCACTAGCTGATTTAAATAATTTAATATCTGTTGATAATACTGACATTTTAATTAACCTCTTATTTTAAGTAATTTAGCACTTTTTTTAACACTAATTTTGTTGTAAATCACAATAGGGTCAATTCTAGGTGTAACTGTCCATTGCAACTCAAAATCTGTAAAAATTCTATCTGTGGTTTCATAGTCTAATGTGAGGTTTTTAACTAAACCACCTACAATACTATTATTAAGTACTAATGTTTTAGATATACCTTGTTCTAAAGAATTAAGTAAAATAAAGTCTCTTACTGCAATACCGTTAAGAACATTATTAAGTATTAAATCTTTTTCAACACCGTTAATTATTGCATTGTTTAAAGTAAAGTTTCTTGTTAGTGAACCAACAATACCATGAGCCAAGACAAACTGGTTGGACACTGGTGAAGTAGCACCTGATGAAAGGTCATTTGAAAAAGTAGTTTCTCCAAATCCAAACTCACTAAAACTCATTTTATGCTCCTAAACAATGCTGTGTGTTGCAGTATAGGCTATTAGTTTAACTTTTTCTATGTTCTTTAAGAGTGTCGTTTATAAACTTAAATGCACCTATTATTACAGTAATAATCCCAGCTACTGCACCCCAATAAGCTACACCGTTAAAATGCTCAACAGTCATGATAGTTTTGTACCACGTAAGCATAAGATGAATTTCGTAAGTAAACCAAGCAATGACGGCTATTTCAATTATATTAAAACAGTTAAGAGTGTGTGCTATTTCTCTGAGGGAAGTATGTGAAAAAAAGCTTTTAAGGGTTTCTAGTTTTTTCAAGGAAGCTCTCTTCTTGGTTAATAACTTCTTTAATTAGTGCTTCGTCTTTTCTGTAGCATTTACGAACTTGACCTAAATTATATAAAAAGTTTTGATATAAGATGTTAAGAGAATCTTGTTCATTAAACTGTTGTAAAGGGTATAAAACACTACAAGAAGTTAATAGACTTTTACTAATAGGTATTACAAGTAACTCTTGATTAATTTGAGGAATTGTTGACGCTGCTAGTGATTGCATTATTGTTGATTGTGGTGATGGACTCGTTGAGCAACCGACTAAAGTTAACAGGGACAGTGTCACAAGCAACAGGTATTTCAATTTCTCGGTCAACATATTCAATTACCTTTTGGATTTCAGTTTCAACAATTTTTTCTGTTTTAATTCTATTGAGTTCGTTAGCAAAATTTTTATTCATTGAACTACGATAATTTTTTAATTCTGTTTCTAACTGACTATTGTACGCTTGCTGTAAACCAATAACTTTTAGTTCATATTGTCTTACAGTATCAGTAACACCTTGTTCATACCAATCAGCTTTAACACTAACATATACACCATACAAAGAACCAACAGCAACTAAAATACCAAAAACACTTGTAATGCCTTTATAGTTTTTTATAAATCCTAGTACTGTTCCTATCATAATAATTCCATTATTTTTTGTTTGGTTCTGGTTTACTTATTAAATTTTGCTCTTGTAGTGCTCTCTGTACTGCTGTGTGTGTTTGTAAAGTTGAAGCTAAATTAGTAACTTGATGCATCATAGATTGCACCATAGTTTTAGTTTCAGTAACATCTTTTTCAATACGACCACATATTTCTTCAGCTATCTGTCTAGATTTTTCTTCAGTTACGTGAATACTAGTATGTTTAACTATTGTCATATTAATTTCCTTTAACTCTGTTTGTAACTTTTCTACTCCTTTTTCATTTTTAATTTTAAGGTCTTCAATTTCTTTATCAGTTTTCTTTTTGTCGTACCAGAACCATGCACCTGCTACACCAGCTCCAAATAGCATTCCTAATATTTCCGTAGTAAGCATTTGCATTCCATTAAACATTTTTATTTACCGTAGTTTAATTCATTAAATTTTAAAGTATACCTATGATATTGAATTTTATAATATTAAAAGTTTACAGTAATTTTTGAATTTGCGTTGTTAGTTCTTAAACTTATAGATGCACCTACTGTTTTACCTGTAAGTCCAGCAATGTCTAGTACTGCTATTTTATTAGATGATAAAACTCCATTAAAAACAGGAGTAACATTAGCTTCATCTGAACCAGTAAATGTAAATATATCAAATCCATTGGCTACATTTGTTGTAATACTTACAGGTCGAGTAACATGAGTAAATGGTAAATAAAATTGTGCTTCAGTTTCTGAAATATAAAAACCAGAAGCAACAACCTCACCTGAACTTATACCACCATAATCAAAATTTAGATTATTAAATACTTGTTCAAAAGCAGTTGCGTTTAATGAACATATTACAACTGAGTTACCACTTAAAGGTAAAGGAGTAGGATTAGTTTCATCGTAGCTGCCTAAAACTAGAGTAGCAGTTACTGTAGTTCTGGTAATGGTATTAACACCATCAAAAGTTCCAATACCTGCTTCTCTATTTCCATTAGTATCTAATATAGAATAGTAAACTTTATCACCATTACTCATTGCCGTAGCAAAAGAAATAAACGATGTTGTATTACCTGTAAGTAATAAACTCCCTGTTCCAATAGTAGAACAGGATTCTTTTACCCAAGGAGCTAAGTTAAGTGACATATTAATTTACCTTATCTTTGGTTTAATCTAGGGATATAACGCCAATCACCTGTAATTGTTTTACCCGCATCATCGGGACTAAACGTTATTTCACCAGTACCTTCACAAAGTAATATTTGACCTTGTAATGGTACTGTTGTTAGGTAGTCTTTAATAATAACAGCTTCTACACCATCTATCATTATTTTAGATGCGTTAAGGGTATATTCAATACCTAAAACTTTACCAAAATCACTAGCAAAACTACCCGTAGCAGGTATTTCAGGATTACCCCCATTTTCTGCTTGAAACGGTGTACCTATTTTGCTTATTAATTTTTGGTCATTATAAGTAATAAACATATCTCTTAATTCTATTGAATTACCTATATTATTCCCAGCATAATTACCTAAAAACCCGCTAATAAATCCTGTTGCATAATGAATTAAAGAAACGTTTAAATTTGTTAAAGATGTAACATTATTAGCAATACGATTGTTCGGAGTATCTATAACTACACCATTTCTTTCAAAAGTAAATATACCTCCAGAATTTCTAAAACCAAAAACATCATTTTTAGGGTTATAATTTTCTATTACAATTGTTTCCATTTGACTTACTGAAGTTAAACCATTGTAATAAACATGAATTAAAATAGCATCTGGGTCATCAAATTTAAAATTAGGGCGTATACCAAAAAAAGGTAAACCTACGTCTGATTCTGATGCGTAAATTATTGAATCTGTTGTATTACCTTTTTGTGTTAAACATAACATAGGTATAGTTTCTTCATCTGTAAAATTTGTATTATTAAAATTCGGCCCTTCGTTTAACACTATCCCTAATTTAAATTCATACAAAAAATCTACATTTTTAGGTAATATTTCACCTATTCTTGAAAAGCCAGTACCCACAGGAGCAAAAGACCTTCTAAATCCATTTAAACCAGAAAAAATATAATCATAACTAAATGTAGTATATTGGTCTTCAGTGTTTACTACACCTCTACTATTTAACTTAGAAAAATTAATTGATATTGGTACTTTTCTGTTACCTGCGCCATTTGCAGGAATAATTGAAGGCGTAAAAGTGTTTCCTACAACAGTAGGAGCATGAAAAGCTATTTGTGAATAATTAAAGTTAGTAAAATCGTCTTTTACAATTCCATCAAATACATGAGTATCTGACGCATCATTTTCTACAAAATTTAATACACTACCTGCTGCGGCACTGTCATCTTCAAATGTAATACTTAAACCTTCTATAAGTTCTGTTGTATTTGATGAAGCAGTTTTACTGGTAATATCATCTAATACCCAATTATTACCATCCCAACCATAATTATACCAATAATTTAATCTGTTATTTTTATAATAATCATTGTTACCAAAAGATGCGGTAATTAAACACATATATGATTCTAATATTTCGTCATTGGTTGTAGTGTTATCACCTAAATTTGTACCTCTAACACTATTCATTGACCCTGAAGCTATTAATATTCCCCTATATATAAAACATATTGCAGCATTATCATTAGGAGAAAAACTCATAAAACGGGTATTAGCACTTGTTGTATTTGTTTTCCAATAATTAACAGAATTAAAACTTAAATCATAAATAAAATTATCCGAATCACCATAAAACATCATTGATTCATCTGCTATTTCGTCATAAACAAAAGCAACACATGTTTTCTTAAAACCAGAACCATCAAGATTAATAAAAGAACTAAAATTATTAAATACTTTTAACTGTTCGTTAGTACCTTGTATTAAACGTTCACACCATTTTTCATTTGTTCCATTACTTAATGGGATAAATATATTATTCCCACTACCATACATTTCAGCAATTGGGTCACTTAAAAATGTTTCATTTTTAGTTGTAATTGTTCCTGTTGTACCGTTCCATAAAAAATTTCTATGTGGCGTATTTAAACTTATACTTGTAGTAACTACACGAACATTTAATACATTTAAAGTGGTGCTTTGTCTTCCTGTTATAATTACTTCAAGTTGTTGTGGATGAATAACAATTCCTGTTATTTCATTATATATACCAAATGAAGGATTAAAAGCTGGTGTTGAACTAGCGTTATACATTGTCCAACTACTTCCACCATTCTCAGAAACACATAACTCATTTCCAAATAACGCTACCATACGAGCATCAGAATTAAATCTATTTCCATAACGACCAAAGTTAACTGCACGACACGAAGTATCGTCAGTAGCTCCTGTATTAGTTATGCGGGTAGCTATCATATCAGCAGCCATGTCTCCAAGATTTCTAGTTAATTTCCATAAACCAGTGTTATTACATGCAGCAAATATAGTTCCATCTTCTGCTGCACAAACACCTCTTAAATCAGTTGCTAAAAAAGTAGGTAAAGTTGTTGAGTCTATTTTAATAGGAAATCTGTTATCTTTCATATTAAGTGAGTGAATATGTATTCCATCATGTCTTAGAGATAGTGACCTTAAAAAAGTCATAGTTTCTCCAATACTTAAACCAAAAATTAATCCCAATCTCATTTGAGACAATGTGTGAATAAAACCATCTGTTTTATTACTAAAATCTAAGTGAGTAACTCCTTCACTCATACCAAAATCAGCATTATAATTTCCTGTTAAAACTATACTACTTTTGTCTCCATCCCAATTTGAAGACCTTTGATAACCTGCTGTTAATCTTTTTGATACTCGATATTCAGCAGTTGATGCTGAACCCGCAGAAGTTACATGCACTCTAATTAATTCAGCTAATGCAGGTTTTTTAATGTAACTTGTATCACCACTGGTAAAGTCTTCTGACAATTGAATTAATCCAATAGAACTAGCTTGGTTGTTTACATCAAAAAAGGGAGTTACTGATGCAGAAAAATCATCAGTTAAGTTTAAAGATTTATTAAAACTGTTTTGAACAACAGTATCTAAAGGTCTTCTAAATAACATTTCAGATGTTGGAAAATGAAAACTATCAAAACTAAATGTGTTTATACTTCTATCAAAATTTACAATTGAATTTAATATACTTGAATGTAATACTTTTCCAACAAAACTATTAATTGCAATATTAAAACTAATAACTTCGCAAAACTCTCCTCTATAATTTAATTTTGTGTCTGTTAGAATATCGTAAGAAGTATTAGCTAAAGATGTAGTAGCTAAAATATGATTATTTTCTTTAACAGCACTAATACTATTAAAAATTACTGAACTAACTTTTCCATATACACAATGTTTATTTCCGTCTGGAATTAATAAAAGTCTTCCAATATCATCAGCCATTTTTAAACAATAATCTGGGTTTTTGTCATACCATTGATTAGTTTGAGCCATAGCCAATTTATCATAAACATAACGATACGTTATTATTAGAACTTCATCTGTTTCTTGAATACAAGGTGTATCTAAAATAGCTGTACTAAAAACAGTATTATCTGAGCTATTAGTAAAAATAAATTTAGAAAGAATTAAACTATTAATTGTTCTAGCTTCACTGATTGGAGGTGAAAATACGTTTTTAAAAGTTTGTACTACTACATCTGTTCCAGATTCTTCTGCATTTTCACTATTATTAATTAATCCACCAACTACCATAGATTGGGCAGTGTCAAAATTACTTGTTGGATTATAATTCCACATACTAAGAGTTCTGTTTCTTCTATGTCCTTGAGCACCTAATTTAAAAGCAGTTACTGCAATTCTTCCTTTAAGAATATCAGTATTTGAAATAAGTTCTAGTACTGAATAAGATGAATAAAAATGGTGCATAATAAATTCATTAATTTCATTATTTACTTCAATATTTTCTTCTGTACTGTTTGCATTTATTTTAGTTAATATTTCTTTACCTTCAGAATCAAAAGTTTGTTTGAATTTTTCAATTGTATAAAAGTTTTTTTTCATTTTATCCACCGATTGTGATTCCTGAAAGTCTTGTAATATTTAAGCTTATAGGTAAATTATTTGTTTGGTTAGTTAATTTAATTGTTTTTAAGTTTCCTGTAAGTACTAATAAAAATATTGGTTTAAATACTTGTTTAACAATATTAACATTATTTATTGCTGGAATATTTAACTGTATTGTTCTTAAATTTGTAATATTTAAAAGTGTTTGTGGTAACGAAGTTAAAAGTTCATTTGTACTATTTATATTATTTTTATCTTGTTTATTAGTTATAAACATAGATTCAGTAACATATATTGTTTTGTATTTTAATTCTTGTGTGTATTGACTAAAGTACGAATTTCTTACCTGATTATCATTAAAAAATATTGTTTTATTAGGTATTAAATCATTATAAAAATTTAAAATAACTTCAAATGAAAGATAAAAATTTACAGTATTTTTTGGAATATTAATTAAATTTTCTTTAAAATTACTAGCAGCTAATAATTGACCGTTAAGTGGATTACGTGCTTCTATTTTATTAACTTTATGTTTATTAGTTTTTAAATTTAATGGATTATTTATTATTACTGTAAATTCTTCAATGTTTTGTGCATCAGTAATTTGAGTTGTTTTTAAGTTACCTAATTCTGGTACTACATTAATATTTATTTTTCTTAAATCATTTAATAAAGGTAATCCAACATACTTAGGAGCATTAACTTGTAAGCTTTTACTCTCATAAGGTAATAAAGTAAATTCATTATTTAGTGGTAAAGGTGTTGCTGTAGTTGTGGGTGTTCTAAATATTGTTGTAGTTATTGATTGCTCATATTCAGTGTCTTTATCAATATAAAGCTTAAACACGACATCATCTAATATATCAGAACTTAGTAATACAGCAGGTCTTGGTGAAGTTTCACTAACTAACTCTAATACAGGAGTACCACTTATTTGTTCCCAAAAAAAGCTAACATCGTCTTCTGTAGGTGTTTTAGATGTTAATGCTATTAAACTATAGCTAATGTCTAGTTGTACTAGTGGATTACATATTGATAAAATATCAGTAACCCTTAAATCAACTAACTCATAAAGTCTAGTAGGTGGTGATATGTGAAACAGTACACTGTGCATTATTATCGCTCACTACATTGCCAAATGGTTTCAGTAATTTTTACTAATGTCATAAAACCATCAACATCTTGTATAAGAAGCGTTCCTCTAGCTGTTTCTAAACCATCAAATACTATTTCTATACCACCTACCCCAATATTAGTAAATATTAGTGCAGTACCACGATACATGTTGTCTGGTATACGTAAAATACCGTTTCCAGCAACATTAAATACTAAGTATTTATTACTATCATCTTGGTCAATTAAGTATTGTTGGGGAACGTCTTTAACAACAAATAAATCAAACTCTCTTGGGTCAGGTAATTCAAAGCTTTTAAGTTTAGTTACTGAATCATTGCAGGGTTCTTTATTTATTCGTTTAAAAGCACTGTTAATTAAGGCCATTCGTCATTCCCCACGTTAAGTTTACTAGTGTAGTCAACATTTACCATACCATACTGTTCTAACTCACTAGCTTTCAACTCATATTTAGCTAAAAATTCTTGAGCTTTTGCAACTTTGTCTTGAGCAGTTGATTGTTCCATAAATTTAGCTGCTGCATAGTAACATAAGCACTCTAACATAGTATCTGGAATACGTACTTCAGTAACTTCTGGTGCAGTTGTAGAGTTTGCTGGAATAGCTTTAGGACTTGCTTCGTAAGTAATACTAACGCTTTGGAGTACGTCAGTTATTTCAGGAGGTAATTGAATTGAGTTATAGCTAGGTGTCATTGCACTCATACAATCACTGCTATCGTTAATTGGTAATTGAGTACCATCGTCAGCAGTAACACCATGTATTCTTACTATGTCATCTAAAAAAGGAATTTCTTCACTATCAACAATCCAACGAGTAAATTGTGTTGAAGTTGTGTTAGCTTCTGCAAAATCAGAATGCAACTCATATGTATACTTTTTAGCAATTAACCTAATAAGAACTTCACTATACTTTAATTTAAATCTTCCATAAAGTATGTTCATTGCAGAGTTAATACATACAATTACACGAGGGTAATCTCCTTCTTCAATTTGAGCACCTTCACGAGATACTGCTTGACCTTTAAGAGTACCATATCGTAATTGGTCGAATACTTCTGTTAGTTTCATATTAAAGAGCCTTAAATGTAATAAGACCCAGTATATGCGTCTACTCTATTTTATTCAATATAAGAACTTATGGATATTGATTCATATTCTGTATCATCTTCCCATAAACCATTATCATCTGCTGCACCAACTCCTTGATTATTTTTTGAAGGTCTATAAGTTTTTAACTGAGCTAGTTGGCTTATTGTATCTATAAAATCATCATTTTTAGATTTAAAACCATCTACTGTTGTTAACATTAATTCGTCTTCACATTCACGCATACATTTACCTTCTCTCATTTCTTGAGGAAAGTGCATTTTGTTTTGTTTGAACCAAGGTAAAACAACATTAAATCTTTGAAACTTATTTGTTGTGGGGCGTAATCCTGCTTGATTGGTAGCTTTATCAGATGCTAAATTAAAGAAACAGTTTTTAACCATCATTTGCTCTTGAATCCAAGGTATAAATCCACCTTGTTGTCCACTAATCTCTATTCCTACAGACTCTGGATTATACTCTTGTACTAATCTAAACAAGTCTTCAATGTTTTTATCCATACGTTGTTTTTCACAAATACCATCAACCCAATACCAATCACCGTTAGAATTTAAAGCCCATACAGATATAACACTAAAATCCGCTCCTGTTTTTTCGCTAGTGGCAAAATCGGTAGTAATGTAAAAATTAAATAATGGTTTAAGGGATAATAATTTATCTCTGTTGTACCATTTCATTTCATGTGGTTCGATTAATCTATCTTCTGCTGACATAATTCTTAACATCATTTCTTGATTAAAGTCTGCTACTTTGCCAGATAATTTAGCTTTAGTGTACATCTTAAGCACAAATTCATAAGGGAAACGGTCTTCCCATGAACCTCTAAATTCATCTTTAGTACATGGAAACTTCTCACAAACAGGATAAATATTTACATTCCAAGCACCTGATTCTACAGCTTTGTAAAGAGGGTCTTTAGCGTTAAATGGTGTACCTGACCATACAATTTTTCTTTTAGTTGGGTGAAGTGCATAATCAATTGCTTTGTATACAGTATCTTCTACCTGAGATATTACAGTAGGTGAACGCGCATCAGCATCATCTATTAAATCATCCAGTAAAGCTAACACAGGACGCGAGTTGTTTTCACGAGTACCACGAACACCAGTCTTAGCTCCATGCGCTGAAAACACGCTAGAAACATTCTCAATGTTAATAAATTCCCAACGTATGTCAGTAAATTTAATAGTAGGAATGTAATCTTGTAAAAATTTAGAGTTATTCCATCTAAACTCTAATGCTTTACGCATTTTCTTAACACCGTTGTCTATACTATCTGATACGTACAATCCGTAAGGTATTCTACCAAACTCAGGTAAGCCACCATAAACACCAATGTACAATATGAGGTATTCTTTAAGAGTAGACTTTGCTATACCACGATGACACATATTAATTGTGTCTAAATCGTTATCATCAATAAAGTTATCTATCATTCGATAGTGTACAACAGGAGTAAGGTTTTCTGTGCTTCCTTCATTTACTAACTTAATAAAGTTAACAAACTCTAATGCAAACGCTGATGGAATATAATTTTCAATATCTGAATAATTAATTGCATTAAGATAATCTTCTACTGTTTTTTTCTTTACTGGAGCGTAGTCACTAGTTTCTATCATCCACAACCTCTACAGCTTCACCTTTTATTACTCTTGAATGTGCAATATCTTTAGCTGTCATTTGACCAGATTCAATTGCTAAACGTTGGTTACGTGATAGCTCTTGTGTTGCTTTACGTAATTCATCAAGAACTGAACTTTGTGTTTCGTCTGTTATTTTAAGGTCAATCTTAGCTGTTTCAGGTGCTTTAGTATGCGTCATTACTGAGTTAGCAGCTTGCATACGTACCATCTCACTTTTTGCAGTAAGCATTATTTCAACTTGTGTGTTGATGGCTTTTTGGAAATTATCAGCATTAACCAAGTAACTTGGAATCATTGCACGTTCAAGAAGCATAGTAACCAGCTTACCCTTCGCGTACATAGCAACATAGGCTGATATAGCTTTAGCATCTAAACCATCTGTAAGAAATTTTTGATAGCGATGTGGAAATGCTTTTGCGTAAGCTTCTTGGTTAGTACTATCTGATATTTTATATGTAACATACTTTACTGCATTCAAATAGTCATCAATACGAAACCTTCCTTCAGTTAATATGTTAATAAATCCTAATGCTTTTTCTTGCATTGATTCACGTATTAAAGGGTCGGTATGTATGTTATTAATTTTGTCTACAAGGTCTTGTGTAACATTGTTTTTTAATGTGCGTGGACACGCTGCTTTAACTGTTTCTATACCTAATTTCATTGCAGTGCTCTATATTAATTCAATTTAGGTTTTATATAGGTTTAATCGTATTTTGTCAACTCGTTACGCTACTCCGTACTGGCAGGGTATTGCTACGCAAACCCTTTGTACTCGTAGCTTACTCGTTAAAAAGCCAGAAAATGTTTTAAGTTCTCTGGCTTTAGTTTAGTACTTTTCTTTTTTAGGTTTTTTGTTACTTGGTTTTTTACTAGTAACAGGTTTTCGTTTCATTGGTTCTTTTTTCTTACCATTCATCACAATAATTAATCCTTAGATTTTGGTTTTCGTTTTGGCTTTGCTAGGGGTTTTGGTATTTCGGAATTTGAATCCGAATTATCTATTTCCCCTTCACTATCAGCTTCTGTTTCACCTTCATCATCAGAAGCATCATCATCACTTACAACGTTTTTTTCATAAAATGATTTACGCGCTTTCCACATTAAATTAGCTAATACAGCATTATCTATAGGCGTTTGATAAAACTTAATTTCGTTTATAGCTATACGAATTTCTTTTTCACTTTCAGCAGCAAATACCCTTGCATTGAGAGTTTCTAAAAACTTTTTATAGCTGGTACTATTTTTAGTTATATCTTTATGCACTGTAGTTAAAATGGTAGCTAATACTAGGTGTAGTACTGCGTATAAATCTCTTTTTAACATTGTAAGTTCTCCTATTTGTTTTTACTTACTAAACGATAGTACTACTTACTTACGCTATCTGCTAGTGCTTTAAACAAAGTATAGCCTTCTAGTTCCCATAATTTATCTCTTGCAGCTAAAGATGCTTTTTTAATTGCATAAAATTCACCTTTTTCTTGATTAAAATTACGAGGGTCAGCACATGCAGTAGATTCGTGAGCCAAAGTAAATGTACTGCCTTTATAATTTAGCACTGCTGTTGCAACAATAGTACTAGTTGTACCAACTCTGTGAGTTTCGTATTCAACTTTTCTCATTAAATCAGCAATACTTTCAGGATTAACTTTAGGAAAAACTGAACCAGACTTTACAAAATCATTACTCATTGTAGTGTCTGCAACATCTTCTTCAACTAAACATGCGTCAGGTAACTTTTTCATTATTCTGCTTCCTCTAATCTTGTATTAAGAACGTCAGCATAGGATTGCATAAAACCTAGTTGCTTTATCATTCTAATTTGTTCTAAATAATCTAAAGTTTGAAATACATTCTTTAGATGAATAAACTTACTTAATGCATTAATTTTTGTATTTAATTCATTAAACTCTATTTCCATTCTTTTTACGTGGTCTGACATGTTATGTTCTTCCTTTTCCGTTAATTGTTATTGTTCCGCCATTTAAACTAATAGCATTCATTAAATTATTAAATGCTGTACCACTACTACCAACATCAGGTGAACCATCACCATCAATATCTTTAAGCATTGTACCAACTAAAATACAGCCTTTAATTTGTCGTTTAAAATTACCTTTATGTATATAAATCCATTTTCGTTTTTCAACATCAAGAATGTGTATTACTTTACCTAAACTTGGGCTTTGATGTACTACGTAATCATACGTACCGCTTGGAATACAACTAATACTATTTGCGTTATTAATCCAAGGTAATTCAAGAGTAAAACACCTAAACTTACCGCACTGTAACGCACCAATTGTACAGTCATCTAATACAACGGTATTTATTGTAATATCAGCCATTACTTATAAATCCTTGTGTAACCTTCTTCAAATATTTTTTTAGGACTCCATGACTCATAATGGTCTTCAGTACCTTGGTTATACACAACAAGAAAACCTTCATCTTTTGGGTTTTCGTTATCAGGTATTTTCCAACCACGATAGACATTATACTGTCCTCTACTCATTGGTTTGGCATCTACAATTTTATGGCATTGGTATCTAAACATTATTTAAAACTCCTTTAATTTATTCATCTTCAAAATCATTGTTTATTTCAACACGTTTCCAATCTTTAGCATAAACTAAAGCATTAACACCTAGCGAGCCAAGATACATAAATCGTATATTAGATTCACCATCTTTATTTTCGTGCAGTAAGCCAAGTGCTTTAAGCTCTCGTTTATAGTTATTTACCATAGCTCTACTAACAGCAACATTATCTTTAATAAGCTTTTCATTATTAATAATCTCGCCAGAACGCAATCCAAAAAGAAAAGTGTAAAGTACTTTAGCACCGTTACTAATCTTAGCTTCAGTCATTACTCTGTTTAAGGCATCACTACCCATATCAACTTTTCTTAGAATGTAGTTCATCTTTATAGTACCTATTTTTAACTTCTAATCCGCTAATTGTGCTAGTACCAAGAAACGCTTTATATTCTCTTTTACTAACTTTCTCTATTTCCAAATAACCAGCTCTAATCAATTCCATACGTGTTCTGGTAACAGTACGCTCGCTTAATTTCATTGCTTTCATAAAATAAACATTACTCGCATGTTTACCTGTAGGGAAGCTTTGCATTATGCAATACATGGTCTTTGCATTAGATGATAACCTATTATCATGTATTACATTGTTATCTATCTTAGTAAATCTTTGGTTCACTGTAAGTGACATAATTAGCATTAATGGATACCTGTATTGATAATAATTACACATTTAGTAAGTATGATTGTCAACCACTATATAGCATTATTTAAACTGAGTCATACTCTTTTGTCTAGTTGTATACAAGTCGCCATATTAGCATGGCTCGGACACCTGCTCAAATGACTAGCTAGTTAAGACTGGGAAAACCACGGACATAGTCGCTCCGCTCCTATTCCTAGAAGACCGTTCAAAGCGTCATTAGTCAATCCGCTTCTCACTTGCTTTCCCTCCACTCGTGCAGTGGAGAAAAACAACCACAGCTTGTTTTTACTCCTATACTCACTTCGTTACAGGAAAGGGCTACCGCAAGCTTTACTAAATAACATTAAACCAACTAAACCAACACACAGAGCCATTATCTACCTTACACTCACACATTCACCCTACTTAACAATTAAAACCTCACACAGAGCCATTAAGAGCTTAATATATAATAATTTTTTTAACATTTATTACTTACTAACATAAGTCATTGTTTTATAACGAAAAATTAAGTTATTAGATGGAATTTCATTTTTGAGTATGAATGCAATACTTACTGTTTTAAACCCAAAAACAAAAACACACCCCCCCTATGCACTACCTACCTACTACTGGTACTGCCACCCCTTCAACATACACAGGGCTTTCAGCCCTTAGTGGCAATCTTGCCTTGTTCTAACTTCGGAGTTAATCATGAACATATTCTCATTTATAGGTAACGTATTAGACAAGTCATCAGTAGCTATTGATGAAACCTTAAACGTTGTTGTAGTTGCTGCACGTACAACTCGTAAGACTGTTGAGATGGCAGAAGACGCCATCGACATTCTACGTGAGGAGCAGAGATTAGAAGCTGTAGCTCTAATGGAATCCCTCACTGTTAAACCTCAAGCTAAGAAGTCTTAGCACTAAACCTACCCTAAACGGTAGGTTTTAAATTCAACACATTTAACACAAACACCTCAAGATAGAGAGTTATAAGAGACCTATAACCTTAGTAATCTTTATTATGGAGCTTACTTGTTACTATACTGTACTAATCAGTACTATGCCCTTTCAGGGCTTAATGGCAGTGGTGATTCACTGTACTCATGTTGTTGACGAACAATATGTTTAAGCTGTTGTATAGACGTATGCTTGGTGCTTCTACCAAATTCAAAGAAGCTAGTTAAGAGTCTAGTTAAAACTCTAAAAGGTCTTCGTGCTCCCTTACTCAATTGCACCCAAATTCCTTTAGTCTTTTAATTAATAATGAGAGTCATTATGTCTAATAAAAAGCCAGTAATAATTAGATTTATTAATCGTCAGTGTAGTGACGGTAGTAGTTTTGAATCTTGGATAATGAATAATAAAGTTAAATACTTTTATTTAGTGTTTAGAAGTATGTTGTGGGAGATTAAACATGCGAAATAGTAGAACAGAAGAGGTTAGTACTTGGTGTGATGCTTTCATGTGTAAGCACTCATTAACAAAGCATAGATTCTTTCGTTGGTTGATTAAAATCAAGCAAGAATCTGGTGAATATGTGTCTTCTAATGAAGATGACAAAGGTAATATGAACCTTCATATTTGCTCTGATGGAGACATGATACATATTTATTGTGTTCCTGAAAGAGATGGATGGTTTTGTAAAGTATAAACATGAGAGCTTCGGCTCTCTTTTTATTTAACACAATGCGGTTTCACCGCTTAATGATAATTAATACTGGAGTTAGCTATGGATATGTTAGAAATAATTGAACGTCAGCTTTATAGCTCGACTATTAGTGATGTTGAGCGTGAGCGTCTTGAAAAGAAATACAATGAAATACTAGCTCATAGAGCTAAGTTATTAGAAGATTAAATTAAATACTCCCTGTAATAGGGAGTTGAGGATTTTTTATGTTTAGATTGAGAAAGAATGCAGGTAAAAAAGCCAGAGTTAAGTTGTTAACTTCTGGTGGTTATTTTAATGAAAAGATAGCAGTGGGTGATATTGTTGAAGCCACTATTAAAGATGATTTTGGTGTTGATGTGTTTACTAAAAATACTCCAGAAGGTCTGTATTTTATGGATGGTGAAATTGAGATATTGGAGATATTGTGATGGTAAATATTACTTATGTAGAAGGTGATGCTGTTAAAGCATTAAAAAACGGTAATGTTGATTTCTTGATGCATTGCTGTAATACAAAAGGATTGATGGGAGCTGGCATTGCCAAGCAAGTTAAGCATGAGTTTCCTGAAGCATACGAAAAGTATTATAAGTTCTGTAAGTTATGGAACTTTAATGCAAGTTCGTTAGGTAATGTTATTGAACATGATGGTGTGTTAAATATCATTGGTCAAAGTAGTATTGGTGGTGCTAATAGAAATGTTCATTATGGTGCAATAGCTAAAGCATTCATGCAAATAGCTTTGATGAAGTCTGTTGTAAACAGTGGACGAATGAGACCTACTAAAATTGCAGTACCTGAGTTCATGTGTTGTGGATTGGCTGGTGGTGATTGGAATGTTATGTTGGAATTGTTTGAAATGTTACCTCCAACAATTTCACTTTATGTTTATAAACTGAGGTTAAATTATGAGCGATAGCTTTCATCCAAATGAAATACTAGAAAAAGAGTATCAAGAGTTTCTTAAAGAGTATGGTTTAAGAGATACATTGGTACAAAGACAGTTATTTGAGAGTGCATTTAACAGAGGTGTTTATGCACATCAAGTATCAGGTTATTTCTAAGGGCTTTTTAGCCCTTTTTTATTATTGATAGCTTCGCTATCTGTTGGAGAGTATTTATGGAACGTTCATTTAGAAATACAGTAGCATTTGCGTTGTGTGCCATGTTTTTTATGGTGTTTGTTTTATTTGTTGTTACAGCTATAAATGACTTTGAGTTGTATAAAGCAGAGTCTGAATGTGTAACTGAGTATGTTAATAATGGCGTTGAAAGAAACAGAATACAAACCAGTAATGGCGAGTGTTCGTTAATAGATTGAGAGGTAAAAATGTTAGGTTCATTAATAAGTCAATATGTTGGTAATCTTAATAAATGTCCAAATGTTTTCGTTGTAAAGTTTTATGAGTTTGATTACAACAGTCGTTTTATGGCAGAAGCTAAAAATGGTGTTTTACATCTTGGTAAATTAATGAGACATCCAACAAAATACGGTGTTTGCAATACAAGAGGTTTTTACTATCCAAATGGTAACGATGTAATGTTTGTTCCTTGGAATAGTAGAAACCATTTACAATCTCGTCTTGCATTTACATGTTGTAGTGTTCATGAAGCTAAAAGAGATGTTGAATTAAGTATGCTTAGAAACAAGCTTTTAAACATGCTTGATTTAATTCATACAACTGGATTGTATTTAGAAAATAAGGTGGAGTACGGTGATTCAAGAATACATACAGGAGGTGCTTGAACTTCCAAACGTTATGATTAACTCTAGTTACATATCTGCTATTAAGAACTTTGATTATATTGATTCACAGCATAATAAACATTTACTTGTTGTTGGTGAAATTAGTGTACCTAAACCTGTCAATAAAACATTCTTTGTTTACATAAATAATGATGGGCTTTGGTACTCTGATGTAAATGGTATCAAGCTATTACCTTTTCATTGTGATTGGCACAAGAAATGCTGGATACCAATTACTTACCATAGAATTGATTGCAATGAATGGCCTGATTTACAGGACTTAAAACATTCAATTGAAAGTGTTACTGGTTTAGCTAAAACAACAGGTATTTATACTGAAATAGAACAATTGGAGTAATTTATGAAAGTAATATTTGCAGGTGGTAGAGATTTTTATAATAAAGAAATAGCTGAAGGAATTATTCATAATGCATACAGTAATCACTTTCTTCCACCAGCTCATGAGTTGACTGGAATTAGTGGTAGAGCTATAGGTGCTGATACTACTTTTAGTAATGTTTTAATTTCTTTTGAAGTAGGTGTGGATGAGTTTCCAGCTAAGTGGGATGACATTTGTAGTACCGCGGATAATCCAGTAAAAATGGCAATACGTAATGGTAAACCATATAACAAACTAGCAGGTTTTAATCGTAATAGATTAATGTCTGATATTGCTGATAAATTAATTGCTGTATGGAATGGAAGTAGTGGAACTAAAAACATGATAGTGGCAATGATTAAAAAGGATAAACCTGTACTTGTATATGATTACAGTGGAGTAATTATGTTTACTCATGAAAGTGAGCAAAGTATTAGGGAATCAATTGCTAAATTGAATAGTCTGAATTACTAGTTACGTTAATGTTTTAAGAACCTTTATCGGTTCTTAAAACTCTTACACAAACACATTCTCTCTTCGAATTATATATCTGCGTAACATTCCAAGTTCTTGGCGTTTCACGCCTTAATGACATATTAGAGCAATTTTGCTCGTGTCTTAATATCCTTGGAGGATTCAAAAAATGGCTCAACAAGTTGAAAATGCAAATAATGGTGGTTATTCGGCTAAACCTAACAAAAAGCAATGTGATGCTTATGTAAACATTGATTTTGTTGATAGTAATGGTGTTGCACATCGTTATCAAGCATTCAATCCTTTGTATGAAGAAGGTAGTAAGCTTCAACGTAGTCTTGTTAACAAGGCAAAAGCATCTAAAAATGGTGAAATTGAAGTTAAAGGTAAAATCACTATTCGTGTTGCTACAAAAGACGATGGTTCAGACATCTCTTTCTAAATTTAAGCTCCTTCGGGAGCTTTATTTTTTGTTTGATTATATTAATGGAGGTAAGACAGTATGAATCAAATTAAAGTATTGAGCCAAATAGTAAACGAGGATAAGTACGCTAAACGTGAAATTAATACTCGTATTTGGAAAGATTTAAGTAAATGTGAAGACCTAGCACCAACTTTAAAGCTATTAAAAGCTCAAGTGCTAGACTACAAAGCCAAGTACAGAAACTATTGGTACAGTAAAGCTGTGAGGTGTTTTACGTTAGGTGAATTTAACAATACTGAAGATGTTATGACTTATATATCTGTTGGTGCTATGAAAACAAGCCAAGGTAATCCTGTACCTATTCATGGAATGGTAGAGTATGTAGCACGTAGACTTGAGGGATATTCTAACCACATGGATGCTGTGCGTACTGCAAGTGAGTTAATAGCTTTAGGTGCTTATAGTGATTTGTATGACATTATATCTGCTAAGACTAGTGAAACTGGTTCTTTAATGATTAAAAGCAGGTGGAAGTTGGACTTAGATACAGAACAATACATTACAGATACTATGTATTTACCACCAATGATTTGTCCACCTAACAAGATAGAAAGTAATACTAGCTCTGGATATATCAATCCAATAGCTGAATCAGTAGTACTAAAGTCTCATAACCATCACAATATGCCACTAGGTTTAGATGCTTTAAATATAGCTAATTCTGTTAAATTTGAATTAGATACTTTTATACTTAATAACTACGAAGAAACCCCAACAAAAGAGTTGGATACTGTAGAAAAAGTTAAGAACTTTCAACTGTTGAAAAACAGCAGTAAAAAGGTTTATGAGCTGTTGATACAACAAGGTAATGAGTTTTGGTTTTCTTGGAGATTTGATAAACGTGGTCGTATGTACAGCCAAGGTTATCATGTCAACATTCAATCAACTGAGTATAAAAAAGCATTAATTAATTTAGCAAATAAAGAACATATTGCTATAGAACGTAGTTAAGGTATTTAGATGGTTAAATTAACTGAAGTACAAACCTTGTTTGTAAATCATACAATGATTGCTGTATTAGATGACCCAAATGAAACAGACCCAGAAGCTGGTTTATTTCAAGTTTGGGATTATTTAGAAGAACAAGGTTACGCTACTCATTTTATTCAAGCTTATATAGATAAGAATGGTGAGTTTCTTACTAACAGAGCACTTCTTGCTAAAATGGTGGATTTATAATGGCTAATAAAAGTCAACAAAACAGAGAGCGTAAGAACAAACGTGCTGAACTCAAAAGACATTACAAGAAAACAGCAATCAAACGTATGAAAAAAATGAATGAGCATTACGTAGAAAGTGAACTTGTTTTTGCTTGTGCAAGATATGTTATTGATGTTTTAAATCATAGTGTTACTTACTGGAAAACTATTATGAAAACAAAAGAACCTGACAAATTAGCTAATGTGTTAAAAAGTTATATTATGGACGAACGTGAAATATCTGATGTTGTTTCAAAAGAAGAATGTGATAAATTATTTCCATTTTTAACAGAAATACATGTAAGACAAGGAGATTTATTTGATTGGAAACAAGCAATTAATTCGTTAAAAATTACCCATGAATTAGACACTGATAAAGCATTTTTTGTCTTTGTTCAGTGGACTAAATACCTTGATAGCAGAAAAGCATTATTAAAAGCTATCGACTTTAGTTAAGGAATTTACTATGCAGAAGTTTACACCTTATGAATATTTATTGATTAGTATGGCTAACGCCAATGGAATGGACAAATTAACATGGGATGAACGTTTATCGTGGTCTGATAACTTTGTTAAATTGTCTTTTAAAGACCAGTTAGCTTTTGCTAAAGAGGAATGTACAGATGAATCTGTGCTTTTAGCCAAAGCTATTAATGCACATAACGAAATATTAAAAGGTAATAATGTCGGTTTTATGTGTAATTTAGATGCAACAGCTTCTGGAATACAAATAATGTCAGCAGTTACTGGATGTAAAGACTCAGCTATTAAAGTGAATCTCATTGATAACAACAAACGTAACGACATTTACTTTGATATTTCCAATGATATGAATGTAATTCATGGCTGTAATACAACTCGTGACATGCTTAAGAAACCAATAATGACAGCTTTTTACAACAGTACTAAACAACCTGAATTGTTGTTTGGTAAAGGTACTTCCGAATTAGAAGCATTTAATAAATGTCTTCAAGTTGGTTTAAAAGGTGCTTACAGGCTGTTGTTGGATATTCAAACCTTACAGGACTCAGAAGCTCTTGATTATACTTGGACGCTTCCTGATGGTCATACAGCGTATGTACCAGTAATGGGAAAGGTAGATAAAAAAGTTGAAATAGCTGAATTAAATAAAGCTACATTCACTTTCAGAACATCTGAGCAAATGGCTAAAGAGTTTGATTTATCTTTACCAGCTAATGTAGTTCACAGTTTAGATGCTTATATTGTGCGTCAGTTGTATCGTAGAGCACATGTTCGCGGATATGAAATGACTACTATTCATGATTCGTTTTGGGCTTCACCAAACCATATAGAAGATATTCGTATTGGATATGCAGATGAGTTAGCTAAATTAGCTGAATCAAATGTAATTCAGAATATATTAAATCAGATTGCAGGAACTAACGGAGTATTTAACAAGTACTCACAAGACTTGGCTCAATCAATTCGTGAATCTAACTATTCTTTGTCATAAAAACCTATATACTACCTAAATCCCACTCCTTCGGAGTGTGGGTTTGGAGAGTATATTTATTTTTTTACTCATAAAACTAAACCTAGTAACTAACAAGTACTAAATAGCTAATTTTGGCTAAGAGTACCTAAACACTGTTGACTCAGATAGTCTTCAATATTGTAGGAATAAATATGCCAAAAAAACGTAAAACAAAAAAATATAACCCAAACAAAACTGCACCAGTTCTAGCTGATAATTACTTAAGAAGAAATAAATTAGCTGTTTGGTTTACATGTAATATGAAAAATGCAGAAGTATTATCTATACCAAAACAAACATTGTTTATACCCAACAGTGTTACTGCATCTTTTATTACTGACTATCCTCATTTCTGGAATTACACTTTAATTGTTTTTTGTCGAGACCAAAAAAAGCAAGAATATATTGTTACAGGTGAACCAGAGTTAGCCAGTGAAAATGGTATTCCGCTATCTAAACGTAGACTTAAACAAGCTGACCTTGCAGCAGCTCTTAATACTGCACACATTGACTTTATGAAAGAAAATGTAAACTCACTTCATGTTGCTAATACAGGTTGGCTTGCTTTTCCATACAACTGTGAATTATCAGAAGAAGCTATTTGCAAAATTGCTGATAAACATAATGTATGGAATTACAAAACTAAATGGGAAACAGAAGTTCAATCAAAAATTAAAAGCCGACAAGAAACTGTCAATTTAATTCAACATAAACCAGTATTAAATAAATCTAAACTGGATAAACCATAGGACTATTTATGGCAACTAAAGGTATTTTACATAAACAGTTTATGGATGCTTCTGTTAAAAAGAAAATTACTTACAGTGCTGCTGAAAGCAGTGCATTAACTATATTTTTTGGATTAGAAAATTCAAATAATTTAATTTCTCGAAAAAGTCTTGCTCTTTATCATCAGGGAATGGAATTAGTTAAAAAAACTTTAAATGAGGAAATATCTCATGTCTCAAAACCTTAATACAGTAACTATTAGTACTTCAGAATACATAGAACTAACGAATAAAAGTGAAATGTATCGTAAAGCTTTAGCTAATGAAGCATTTAAAGTACGTATTGTGGGTGTCTCTTATAAAAAAGATACAAAAAAATTTGTTGAGTTAAGTGATTTTAAAGAAATTGTTGACCCAATAAATGCAAGTTTGTTTAAAAGAATAGAAATGGTAAATTGCGTCTATGAAAAAACTATATTTAATAATAAAAAAGAAATAATAACACTTAAAAAAGAACTTGCTGAACTTAAACGTACCAAATCTTTTTGGTCAATTTTTAAAAGGAAATCAAATGTTAACTAAACTACAACTAGATAAAATGATTCAACTACAAAATGAAATTAATTGTAAAGTTAATCCAAATTGGATTAATGCCAATAATAATTGGTGTACAGCAATATTAGCTGAATCTGTTGAAGCTATTGACCATCATGGATGGAAATGGTGGAAAAAACAAAAACCAGACATGGCTCAAGTACAAATGGAGCTTGTGGATATTTGGCATTTTGGTTTATCACATACACTTGTTTTAAAAGACCAAAATTCAATAATAGATTGTGCTCAATTTTTACAAAATAAAGACATTTTTATTGAATTTGATGGAATCATATATGATTACTCTAATATGACTTTATTAAACAATCTTCAACTTATGGCTGGATTAGCTGCTGCTAACTTGTTTAGTCCTTGTTTGTTTTATTTTATATGTGAACAAGCTTTATTACCTGTTAATGAACTTTATAAACAGTATCTTGCTAAAAATGTATTAAACTTTTTTAGACAGCAAAATGGTTATAAAGACGGCAGTTACATTAAAATATGGAATGGTCGTGAAGATAACGAATGGTTAGTTGATATAATGAACAATGTTGATATGGAAGACCCCAACATTGATGAAATTATACATAATCAATTAGGTGCTGCATACGCTTCTATTAAACAATAAATTTCTCCCACTTTAGACCCTTCGGGGTCTTTTTTTTTTGTGAGTAAACAAAATGAAAAAGGAAAAAATCATGTCTAAAACAGCGTGGGGACAAGAGTTTGACGCAAAACGTAAAGCTTGGAGTGAAATTGAAACTTTAAAAAAACGCAATGCACAGCTTGAGCTAGAAGCAGGTAATTATAAAGGTTCTTTTGAAGTAGTTAGTGAACGTGCTGATAGACTTCAAAAAGAAGCACTTCAACAATCTAAGCGCATTGTAATAATTGAACAAGAAAACATGAAATTAAAACATTGTCTTAAAACAATACTTGAAGGTACTGTTATGGACGCATATGGCAATATTGACCCAGATAAAGGAATAAACATTTGGGCTGCATATGACCAAACAGTACCATCTACTGTACTGCAAGACATTGCTGAAAGGATTAATAAAATTCTGGAAGAAACCAAATGAAAAAATTCAATCCTTTTAACCCAAAGTTTGACGGCTTTTACATGAGCATAGCTGAGAAAGCTGCATTAGAGTCTGTAGACAGAAAACGTAAAGTTGGTGCGGTAATTGTATTGCCAAGTGGTATGATTGGTCTTGGTTGGAATGGTATGCCAACAGGTTTTGATAATGAATGTCAAAGCGAAAGTTGGAGTAACAGTACTTGTACTTTAACAACCAAACCTGAAGTAATACATGCAGAACGTAATGCATTAGACAAGCTTACAAGAGAAGGTGTTTCACCAGAAGAAGCAGTTCTTTTTGTGACAACAGCACCTTGTATTGAGTGTGCAAAATCCATTGCTTCTGTAGGTATAACCGATGTTCATTATTTAAATGAATATAAAAACAAAAAAGGTATTGACCATCTCGTATTTACAGGTGTTCGCGTACATAAATTTGATAAGGAAACGTAATGACAATAAGAGCAAGAATAATAGCAGATAGTATTAATCCAAAAGGTGAACGTATTACTACTTTTGAACTTGAATACCATAGATTTATTCATGCTGAGTTTATGACTCATAGAGATTTTTCTCGTAATGCTGCAAGTAGTAGAGCCATACCTATAATGAAAGCTATTAAATTAGTTTGGTCAAACATGGCTGTACCAATTCATTGGGGTAAAAAACAAGCTGGTATGCAAGCTGATGTTGAACTTGGTTCAGTACGTAAATTCTTTGCTAAAGCAATTTGGAAATTTACTGGCTATATGGTTAGTGTTCTTACTTTATTGCTTAAAAGTGTTGGTGTACATAAGCAAGTAGCTAACAGAATGCTTGAACCTTGGACACACATTAAAGTAGTAATGACGACTACTAAAATGGATAACTGGAATACATTACGTGCTCACAAAGATGCACAACCAGAAATTAGAGAATTAGCTAATCAAATGAATCGTGCCATGCTTAATAATAAACCTGAATTACTTGATTGGGGTCAATGGCATTTACCTTACGTTAGTGAAAATGATAAAGAAAAATATCCAATTAAAACTTTAGTTAAAATGTCAGTAACTGCTTGTGCTCAAGTTAGTTACAGAGTACTAGATACTAGTATTGATAAAGTAAATAGAGTTTTTGGTTTATTAATTAATGCTGATGTTATCCATGCAAGTCCGTTTGAACATGTTGCTCGTGTTACTAAAAAAGGTGGTTCTGGTAATTTTACAGGTAGTTTTTGGCGACAATATCGTTTTTATGTAGAAAAAGGAATTGAACCTCCACTTGATTAAATCGCTTTCAGCGATTATGATTGAGTTGTTGGTTAATTCCTTTCCAACTGTTTAAAACTTCTGCCAAGTTATAGCCACCTTCGGGTGGCTTTTTTGCGTCTAAAGGAATAAATTGTGATTAAAAAATCTTCTCAAAAACGTGCTTTAATACGTTGCTGTTCGTCTTGTGAATATATATATGATATACGGTTGTCTTATAGAAATGATTGTCCTGTGTGTGGTTTTGCTTCGTATGGTGGCAGGTTTATACATGGAAATAAAGTTTACACTTACCTTAAAACACAAAAACCATTTTACGATAAAAAAATGAATAGAGCTGCTTCTAAAGCGTACAAGCAAGCCAAGCATTTAGACGATAAAGCTAAAGAAATGTCTAGAAGTTATTTTATGCTTAAGATAGGAATTACATAATGCCAAAATGTCCTACCTGCAATAAACCAAGCAAACTAGTCACTGGTGATGTTATATATCCACACAGACCAGACTTATCAAATAAATACTTTTATTTGTGTAAAAAGCATAACAGCTATGTTGGATGCCATCCAGATAGTAAAGATGCATTAGGTAATTTAGCTGATGCTGCAACTAGAGAATTAAGAAGCAGAGTTCATAAGATGTTTGACCCTTTATGGAAAGATAAACATTTTAAATCTCGAAAAGTTGCTTATGAATGGTTTGCTTATTCGTTAAAAATAAAACGCCAAAAATGTCATGTAGCTATGTTTGATGAAGTTCAATGTCATCAAGCTTTAGCTATCCTACAAGAACAATGGGATGAAATTAAAATAGATATTAAACGTGTTGCTGAATACAACAAATGGCAACCAAAAAAATCACTATTTAGAAAGGAATAATTCCAAATGAGACTTAATATATCAAAAGAACAAACTATTAGAGGTGGTTCTAAACCAATAGAATCTAATGTACATAAAACCACAATAAACAATACTATTTTTAGAATTGTTACTAAAGGTCTTTATATTCGTCCAATCGAAGCTATTGTAAGAGAAATCTCTACTAATGCTTTAGACGGTCACATTGCTGCTGGCAAACCAGAAGTACCATTTCACGTTACCCTACCTTCAAAAATGAATCCAAACTTTATAGTTAGAGATTTTGGTTGCAGTATGGATAACAAAACAGTTTTTAATGTGTATGGTATCTTAGGTGAATCAACTAAAAACTCAACCAGTAATTCTATTGGTGGTTGGGGTGTTGGTGGTAAATCACCTGCTGCATATACAGATACGTTTTTCATTACCACTTACAAAGACGGTATTAGACGTATTTACCAAAGTTCTTCATTACAGAACACTACGCCATTAGAGCTTCTATTAGAAGATATTACTGACAACCCTGACGGTGTAGAAGTTAAAGTGCCTGTTAAAGAAGAAGACTTTTATCGTTTCAATAATGCTGCTAAAACACAACTTGCTGCATTTGATGTTAAGCCAACAATCTTGAACAGAGATTACTTAATAGATTTTGAGTACAGGTTTGACCTTGAAACAGCTAGGTCTTTTCCAGTAACTGCAACTATCTGTATACCAGATGATGAAGGTAATCTTGTTGATAAAAAAACTACTGTTAATGTTTATGAGTCATGCATTAATGATGCACTTGCTGTTCGTATGGGATGTGTTGTATATCCTATTAACGTTACATCAGAGTTTTATAGTGACTACTCTGAAACACTAAACAAGATTGAAGATGTATCAGGTGTTAATTCTTTACTTTTAGACTTACCAGTTGACAGTGTAGACATAAAACCTTCTAGAGAAGATTTAGATTACACAGAACGTACTAATGATGTGCTTAACGCATTAATGTCTCGTATGTTTGCTCACTACAGAAGAAAAGCAGTTACTGTTGCGTTTAAAGCAAGACACTTACCCTTTGTTCAAAAGTGTAATTTTATTGTGGAAAACTCACCTAACGAAGGTATGTTGACTTATTTAGCTAGAAAAATTAAGTCTAAAACTCCATTTTCAAAAAATCCTATTTTGCTTACAGAAATCGACAAAGTTTTTAATAATAATCTCAGACGAGATTTAAAAGAAGCTGCAAAAGTTGATGACATCTACATAGATTTTGTTGTTACTGAAGGTGAAAAAGCTAAAAAAATGGGTAATTCTGATACTGGATTTAGATTTGGCGAATCCAAAAGCATTGCTATTGTTAGAAAATGTCCAAGCTATATTAAAAAAATAAGTTATTGGTCAGAACAAGGAGAATTACCTGAATCTGGTTTGTACAGAGCTAAACAGCATTACAATCATTATTATAATCGTGAAAAAGAAGTACTTAGTGTTTATACAAAACATGAAGCAGCTTTTGATAAGTACCTTTGTTTAAGTGATGCTCAAATAGATACTTTTAAACCAGTGTTTGAAAAGTATTATGAAAATGTAGAAATAATTGATTTGGAAGATATTCCTAAAGCTGAACGTATAGCGCGTCAGTCTAGCGGAAGCACTTATCAACCAACTAAAGTAATTCCTACAGTTGCATACTCAGGTAATGGTAGATGTAAAGACATTGATTTTAGTGGCACTTACTCTTTTAAAACTGCCAATATAATCAAAAATAAATATCTAGAAGGTGTTTTTAAACCAACTTACTTTGTTGCTATTTACGATAATAATTATCGTATGGCTGACCATAATTTAATGAAAGCATTATGTGTTTATTTAGATGTTAACGTTGCTGTATTTAAAGTACCTCAAAGCTACGCTACAAAGCTAGTTGAAAAAGATGGACTAGAGTTTTGTGTCTTCGACACACTAACTAAAAATCTTACTACTCAAATCACTGAATCTCAAAGAAGCGAATTATCTGCTCAATATTTAACGTACAGAAAATACGAAGAATACAAAAGTAATGTTTCTTACAGAGGTTTAGCAAGCGTTTTAACTAGAAGTGATATTTATCCAATTGTTCACAAACATTTCTTTAAGTTTTTACCTGATGTTATTCCGTCAGAAGTAGACCATAAATACTTATCAAGTAGGTTTATTACAAAAGAAAGTTTGAGAATTGCTATAACTGAAGGTAAGTCTCTTGCTAAACGTGTCACAAAAAGAGTTGATATTATTAAACAAAATAAACCAACTCTGACACTTGTTGATGGGGTAACTGATAAAAATATCGTTATTCAATTATTAAAATTTAACTTTAAAGGAATCGTAACTGATGAAAACAACTAAAGAACTTGAAATAGAAATACGTAATAAAAAAATGATTGCTGAGTATGAAAAACGCTTGTTGAAAGCTCCTGTAAACAAAACTAAGTTTGCAGAAGAATTTGACACTAGTTTACGTACTCTTAATCGCGTTTTAGACGATGTTGGCTTAAAACAAGCTAAACATGTGCCAGCTTCTACTAAAACCAAGTTAACACCTGAACCAGAAGTAGTTGAAACTGCTAATGTTGAAAAACAAAAAGTTCAGTCCAATATTACTGTTGAAACTGAAGTTGAAACTCGTGAGTTGTCTAACTCAGACACTGAAATGACACCTACCAAAGAGCCAGTAAAAACTACTGGTGTTGTCGTTGAAGCTGCTCAAATAATATCTTGGACAGTAGACAAAAAACGTTTCATTAGCGTGTTACTGGATGATGGTGAAACCATTTCTGTACAACACTCTCACGAAAACTATGATGAAATAATACACCACCTTGCGGTGGCTGACTATGATGCTGCTTTAGAAAAAATGTCGCTAAAGCATAAAATGAAAAGTCTTTGTCTTGGTGGTTTTGTTGTTAGTGAGCATGGTTTAATTTTTAATGGTTCTGTTGTTAAAAATGACATCGTTGAAGACGTTGTTGACATGTTTAATCGTGATGAACCAATAGAACACATGTTGCGTTTCTATGAAAACCTTATGATGACACCATCTCACCACATATTTACTCACTTGTGGAAGCTAATTAAACATGCTGGCGTTACTATTACCCCTGAAGGTAATGTTGAATGCTATAAGCGTGTTAATCTTGATTTCACTGATTGCTACAGTGGCAAAATACCAAATAATATTGGTGACACTGTGACAATGCGTAGAAGTGAAGTTAATGCTGATTATAAGCAAACTTGTTCTCATGGATTACATGTTTGTGCCAAGCAGTATTTACAATCAAGTGGTTATGGTAGCAGTGGTATTATTGTTAAGGTCGTAGTACGTCCTCAAGACTTTGTTGCTATCCCACCAGACTATCAATTCACAAAAGCTCGTACTTGTAGTTATAAAGTTATTGGTTTAGCAGAAGATTAATCTCAATGCTACTGCATTAATGTGTAGTAGCTATTTTTATTTTATAAAGGAAATTACCACATGGCTATCAAATATTCTATTACACCTAAAAGCGCAAAACGTGCAATTTTACCTGTTTTAATGTCTGGATTATGTCCAATGCTTACTTCAAGTCCGGGAATTGGTAAATCAGCAATAGGTGCTGAAATTTGTAATGATTTTAACTTACAAATGATTGACCTTAGATTAAGTACTGTTGACCCAACTGATTTAACAGGTTTTATTGCTCCAAATTTACAAACAAAAAGAGCTGATTATCTTCCACCTTCAATTTTTCCATTGGAAGGTTTAGATGAATTACCTGAAGGTAAAGCAGGTTGGTTGTTGTTCTTAGATGAAATCACTGCTGCACCTCCTGCTATTCAAGCGGCTGCATATAAGCTTATTTTAGATAGAATGGTAGGTGAGCATAAGTTACATTCAAAAGTCATTATAATGGCTGCTGGTAACGGTATTAAAGATAATGCTGTTGCATCTAGAATGTCTACTGCACTGCAATCTCGTATGGTTCATTTTGAAATGGAAGCCAATGCACAAGAATGGATTGAATTTGCTATTAATGCTAAATACGATTCTCGTGTTATTGCTTATGTTGAGCACAAACCAAGTGTGTTAAATTCTTTTGACCCTTCTCATTCAGATAAAACATTTGCTTGTTCTCGTACAATAGAATTTTTAAGTAAAGTAATTCGCAAGCTACCTAAAGGTGCTAATGCTCATGATTATGAATGGATGCCACTTTATGCAGGTACTGTTGGCAAAGGTGTTGGTACTGAGTTTCGTGCATTTTTAGAAATTTATAAAGATTTAGTTAAGTTTGAACAAATTGAATTAAATCCTACTACTGCACCAATTCCTGAAGAACCAAGTGCAATGTTTGCTGTTGCTGGTGTTATTGGTGACAGAACAACTTCTACTAACATTAGAGATGTTATGAAATATGTAGAACGTTTACCTGTAGAACATCAAGTTTCAGCAATTAAAAAGATTGGTGCTAACAAGCCAGAACTTAAAAGCAATCTAGCTTTTATTGAATGGTTGGATGTTAACGCTAAAAAACTTTTTTAATGAATGTTTATCAAAAATTAAAAGATGCTGATTTAGATTTATCAAACTGGTGCTCAGATTTGTATGTACCAGTTTCGATTAAATCTACTGAAATCATTGACGATTATTTATATAAGCAAAACGTAACAACATTTAGATGTAAAATTAACAACATAATGATGTATGAAATACCTTTTGCTTATCCCCATCATAGAACAAAATTATTAAGGAATTAATATGTCTGACAAAGAGCAAGAAGTGCAAATTGCACCTGAAGTATTAAAACAAGCTAATGCTGCTTTAGATAAAGCAAAATTACAGCTTATTTCTATTAAAAAAAGTGTGTTTACTACTACTATGCTCTTTAGCTTAAAACTAAAATGGGATGCTTCTGTACCAACAGCAAATGTAGATGGCGTTACTTTACGTATTAATCCAACTTTCTTTTTAGATTTTACTGCACCACAAAGAGTTTTTTTATTAGCTCATGAAACATGGCATGTAGCATTTGAACATATTACACGTTATACCGATTTAGCAGGATATGATGAAGACCCAAAACTAAATAGTGCATGTTTTAAAACATTTAACGAAGCTGCTGACCATGCTATTAATCTTATGCTTAAAGAAAAAGGGTATTCTATTCCTCAAAATGCTTGTTGTAACGTTAAATATAGCAATATGACTACTGAGCAAATCTATAATGATTTAATGAAAAACAATACACAAAATCCCAACTTTCAACCTGATTTCACTCCTTCAGTTGGTAAAGGTGCTACAGCTCCTAAAGGTGCGTTAAGCAAAGAACAAATACAGCAAAAAATAGATGAACTTTTAGTTAAAGCATCTGTTGCTTCTAAAATGAATCCTGATGCTGATGGTTCAACTGAAGATGTACCTAGTAGCGTTGCAGAACGTATTGAAGAATTAGTGAATCCAAGAGTTGATTGGGCTACTTTACTACGTAATTATATGTTTGATTTAGTGCGTGATGATTATTCATACAAACGTCCAAACAAACGTTATATGCCAGATTTAATTATTCCTAGTTTATACTCTTTAGGTATGGGAAGGCTTGCATGTGGTATTGATATTTCTGGTTCTGTTTGTGACCAACAATTTAATTGTTTTAAATCTGAAATTGAACAAATTAAATCTGTTCTTAGTCCTGAAGTTACTGAAATTATTCAATGGCATCATGAAATTTCAGACATTAAAGAAGTAGACCGTTATCAATCATTAGATGGTATTGAATTTAAAGATACTGGTGGAACTAATGTTTATCCCTTATTAGAACATTGGATACAAAATCCTCCTGTTGTTGCTGTTATATTTACAGATGGTTATTTCAGACCTTATGATAAACCAGAAAAAATTAACTTTCCTGTAATTTGGGTTATTTACGATAATGACCGATTTAAACCTGACTTTGGTAGTGTAATTCTATATGACCCAGAAATTAATTGAACAATTAATTAAAGAAAACGATGCTTTATTAGAACGTACTCAAAACACTGAAAACCGTATAGATGCAGTAGCTGAATTAAGCTATAAATATGCATTAGAAGGTCATTCTAATATGAACATTAACGAAATTCATAAAGCTTGGATTCAAGCTTTTGAAACTCATTTAAAATTTGAGATATAACATGTCTGAATTAATAACTGATAATGAATTAATTAAAAATAAACTTGATGACTTTATTAAAAGTACTGAGTTGTCTTCTTTTTTTGAAAAAGAAAAAAACGATTTAGCTATTATTACGTTATCACCCCACTCAAGCAAATCTATTGTTATGGAATACGCTGATGCAGTAGCTTTTATGAAACTTTTTCATAAAAGTGAAGAATTAGATGTAAGTTATAACAATGAAATGACCATCCCTAAAGTACATTCTTTTAATGAAATAACCATTAAAACTCTTAATGTTGTTAAATTTAGAAGAATTAAAATTGCTCATCATTTAAATATAGATTTAAGAGCAATGAATACTTTATTGGATGGCGAAGAGGATAGACCTTTCTAATGACTTTTGACTTAAATAAATTATCTCAAGACAAACTTAATTTAACTCCTGTTTTGTCTCAAATGTTTTCTAACCCAAAACAACAAACTCTTCGCATACAAGGGCCAGCAGGAACTGGTAAAACTACTGTAATTGAAATGATAGTACGCCATTTTCTTAAGTTTAATGAAATACAACGTCTTATTGATTCAGAAACTAAAAAAATGTCTTCTAGTAATGTTTTTTTGTGTGCTACTACTAATAAAGCATTAGCAGTAATATCTGATTTAGTTGCTAAAAATTTAGAAAATGAATTTGGTTTGCTTACTTGTAAAACTATTTACAGTTTACTTACTCTTAAAGTTTTTACTGATTACAACACAGGACAAACTAAAGTTAGTCGCAATCTAAGACAAAGTTGTATGGCTTTTCCTAAAAACTCATTAATTATTATTGATGAAGCCAGTTACACTGATGGGATTTTGTGGTCACACATTAAAGACCAATTACTTGATAAAGATTTAAACGTTATTTTTATTGCTGATTTTTATCAGGCTACGCCTGTTGGTTCGAGTACATCTCCAATATTTGCTCCAGATATTCCTGTATACGAGCTTACAGAACGTTTTCGTTATCCTAATGGTTCAGCTATACATTTAAATTCTATGGCTTTTGAGAGAGCTATAGACACTGGTAACGTTGAGCAATTGTTATTTGATAACACTTTTGAAATTGTAAAACGTGCTGATTTAGATGAATTAATTAAACACCATTTAGTTGATAACGATTTTGATACTAAAATTTTAGCTTATAAAAATAAAGTTGTTGTTGATTACAATAACCAAATTTGTAAAGCCAAATATGGTGATACTTTTTTCCATGTAGGACAGCAAGTAACTTCCAATAAATTTTATACTTTTGGTCAATGTGTTATCCGTAACGAACAAAAACTTACTGTTCGTAAATTAGGTGATGAATACGTAACTGATAGTGGGTTAAAGCTTAGAAATGTTTTATTTCAGGAAACAGGAAACGCACAATTTTCAGTACCTTCTGACTTTCATCAATTTTATGCAATTTTAAAAAAGTATAAAGATGCTAAAAACTGGAATGAGTATTATAACTTAAGTGAAACTATTTTAGACATTAGACATTCGTGGGCTTCCACAGTGCATAAAGCACAAGGTAGTACTTATGATTATGCAATAGTAGATTTTACTGACATGTTAGGTATTACTAATCCACAGTTGTTTTATCGTCTTTTAAATGTAGCTACTACTAGACCAAGATATAAAGTTTTTATTTGTAAGGATTAAAAATGGCAGTATTTAACTCATATATAAAAAATAATTTTTCAATGTTCCTTGTTGATAATATTTTTACTGAATTATTTAAAGGGATTCAACAAAGAACAGACGAACTTGTTGTTCGTAATGGTATTTTAATTAACTCTAATTCAGGTGGTTATGTACTTAATGATTACAATTTTATTCATTCAGTTAGTGACCTTTCAACTTTTGAAAAACAACACATATTACGGATGAATTTAAGTGCTCCACATCCTGATATTGTTGCTGATAGTTTAGAGTTATTAGCATCAATTAATAAAATAGACATGGATAAAATGCGGTTTACTGGTTTAATAAACGGTATGCTTAGTGTTTGTAAAACTGTTGAAGATTTTCAAGAAATTTTTGATGATATGTTTAGACAATTAATTATTATTTTTGATGTTAAGTTTAATTCTAATCTTTCAACAAAATCTTCAAAAAAGCATACTATTTCTAACTATGATTTAGATTATGCTAATGAATTTAAATTAACGTTTAAAACTCAATATGACCGTTATAGATTTTTAACTGAAATAGTAGGTATTTAATATGCTTAGTAAGCTCAAATTTGTTCAATTTGGTTTAATGCAAGAAAGTTATAAAGTAGTAATACTTTCTAAAGAAGAGTCATTAAATAAAGACGAGCTTATTAAGTATTACATTAATCCAATCATTAAAAATAATCCAAAACTTACATTAGATGATTTTATTGCGCTTAACCTTGACTTTGTTAATGGTAAAGCAAAAGTAAATGACACTATTAAGCCTTGGCTTACATTCTTAAGTGAAACTATTAAGTGTGAGTTACTGGTTGTTACTGATTCGTCTTATTACAAAGTACTGACTAATGCAAAGAAAACAGGACATGCATACGGTACTGTAAGTGACTGTACCTTTAAAGGTTTTGAAAAGATTAAAGCAGTTCTTAGTCTTAACTACAGAACTGTATTCTATGACACTAAAAATCAAGACAAGATAGCACTGTCTAATAAAGCAGTAGCTGGTTATTTTGATGGTTCAGTACTTTTTGATGACATTGTTCATTCAGCTTGTTATCCAAATGATGAAATAGAAATTGAATCATTTTTAGATTCACTTCACCAGTACAATGTGCTTTCTTGTGATATAGAAGCATATTCTCTTAAACACTACAAAGCTGGCATAGGCTCTATTTCATTTGCATGGGATAAGCATAACGGTGGTGCTTTTTTAGTTAGCAGACATTGTAATACTAAACATTATGGCATTTATAAATTGTTAAAAAAGTTCTTTTACAAATTTCTTATAAAGGATAAGAAAAAGTTTATTTGGCATAATATTAGTTATGATGCAAAAATTCTCATTTGGGAATTGCTTATGGAGTCTGACCATTCAAAGAAAGAAGCACTGTTGTTAGGTCTTGAGATGTTTACTAACTCTTTTAGGTTTGAAGACACTAAGCTTATAGCTTACTTGGCTACTAACTCATGTGCTGGTAACGAACTTGGTCTTAAGTCTTTGGCTTTACCATTTGCAGGTAACTATGCTTTAGAAGATGACGATATAAAAGACATCTCTAAAATACCCACTAAAAAGCTACTACAGTACAATTTAGTTGATACTTTAAGTACTTGGTATGTTTATGACACTTACTACCCTAAAATGGTTGCTGACGGTCAATTAGAGATATACAACACAATCTTAAAACCATCTGTTGATGTACTAATGCAAGCTGAACTTCATGGTATGCCAATAAACATGGTAAAAGTTCAACATGCTAAATCTGTATTAAGTGAAATTGTTAATAATTGTTACACACAAATAAATAAAAACATTTATGTTAAACGTTTTACAGAATTTAAAAGATGTACTCTTTATCATGAGTTACATAATAAATGGAAAAAGAAAAGTTTACCTCTTCATTCAGATTCTTTTAAATTTGAAATTAACATAAATTCATCTAATCAATTAGTTGAACTTTTGTACGAAATGCTTGATTTACCTGTGTTAGATAAAACAGATACAGGTTTACCAGCAGCAGGTGTTAAAACACTTAAAAAACTTAAAAATCATACATCTAATCCAATAATCCAAGATATTCTTGATACAATTATTGAATTTAGTAGTGCTGTTAAAATATTAACATCGTTTATTCCAGCGTTTGAAGATGCTTACTACTGCAAAGTTTCAGCTACCTATTATCTTATGGGTAACTTTAATGTAGGTGGTACGGTATCTGGTCGTTTGTCGTGTAGCAATCCTAACTTGCAGCAAATACCTTCTGGTTCTACTTATGCAAAACTTATTAAAGATTGTTTTATAGCTCCTAAACATAAACTTATGGTTGGATTAGATTTTAATTCTCTTGAAGATTATATATCTGCATTAACAACTAAAGACCCTGAAAAACTAAAAGTTTACAGTGATGGTTATGATGGTCATTGTTTAAGAGCTTTTAAATATTTTCCAGAAAGACTACCTGATATTGTTAACACAATAGAAAGTATTAATTCTATAAAAAAACGTTATGAAGATGTAAGACAAGACAGTAAAGCACCAACTTTTGCATTAACTTATCAAGGTACATACAAGACTCTAATGACTAACTGTGGCTTCGATGAAAAAACAGCCAAGTCTATTGAGAATAGTTTCTTGGATTTATACAAAGTTTCAATTGAGTATATTCAAGCTAAACTAGAACTTGCATCGCAAACTGGATATGTTGAAACCGCTTTTGGTTTGAAGGTACGAACTCCTATCATTGGTAAATGTTTATGGAATAGTAGATTCACTCCATACGAAGCTATAGCTGAAGGTCGAACCGCAGGTAATGCGTTAGGTCAAGGTTACGGTATGTTAAACAATCGTGCTGCTATTGAGTTTAAGAAAAGAGTGCTTGCTTCTAAATGGAAACTAGCAATCTGGCCTATTGCTCATATTCACGATGCACAATACTTTATTATTGATGATAACCCAAAGCTAGTAGCTTGGATGAACAAGAATTTAGTAGAGTGTGTTCAATGGCAAGAACTACCTGAAATACAACATGACACTGTTAAATTAGGTGGTGATTTAAGTATCTTCTATCCTTCTTGGAAAAATGAAATTGTCATTCCTAACGGAATGTTCAACCCGAAAGAACTTACCGAGTTTGCTATAGTCGCAAGACAAAAGCAACTTGATAAAGAAATCGCAGCTATCTAGAGCCAGCTCCCTTTGTGTTTGATAGAGACTACAAGGCCAAACTTACGGGTGTAGGTGGGAAAATTTGCTAGACAATTGGGTGCGAAGCCCATTTATTCAACAAAAAGTTGACGCAGACAAGTGATAATCGCAGAAGTGAATGTAGTGTCACTCGATTAAGTGCAAGGCTTATTCAAATCTTATTAAGGAAATCTCCCAATGATTCATTTAATTAATAAACTTCCAAATCATATAGCTAAACGTATTGAGCCATGTGAAGAAACTGGTTGCTGGAACTACATGGGTAAAGACCCAACATCTAATGGCTACCAACGTGCTTACTTTAAAGGTATTCGCTCTGTTACTCACAGAATTGTTTACCTTGTTCTTGTCGGTGGAAATATCGAAAAGAAAGAGTTAGACCACGAATGTTGTAATCGTGCTTGTTGTAACCCTGAGCACCTTACACCAGTTACCCCTAAACACAATTGCAAACTACGTAACAAACGTATGAGAAAAAATGCTAATGCCATTACCAACTAAAAAAGTTCTTTACGATGAAGAAACTATCAAAATGATGATAGATATTGTTGGAGAAAAGCTTGATTACAAAGCTGCTGGTAAAGCTCTTGCTGCTCTCCATCCTCGCATGTTTGTTGAAATGCTTAAAGAGGGTGCTAAAACATCAAATTGGCATGATAGATTTTTTGGCTTAAGAAAAATTGCAGCAATAAAGTTGTATAGAGAAGAAATAATCAAAGAAACTGGAACACCTCCTCTTTTACGTGATGCTAAAAACTTTGTTGAGTATACTGGTGGTTACACTGATAACGATGGTTATTTAGCTAAACCTATGAGTTAAACTTTGGAGTAAAATTTTATGCTAGATATTTTATCTAGAATACTTGTTATTTGTATTGCAATAATTTGTATACCAATAGCATTCATTATTTGTATAGATGAAATGTTTGAATTGTCTTTAATGATTGGTTTTGCAGATATTATTGCATTTTGGATTGCAATAATTTGTTTAAGACTAGTTACACTTCGTAAACCACAAAAACCTATTGTAATTCTAGGAAAACCAAATGAATAAATACACTAACAACTTTAATTTACCACTTTCACTTGCTGCTTGGCTTTTGCATGATGGTTATAACCACTCTGCTGTATCTGACCCTTATACTTTTTCTGTTACTGAAATAATTAAACCAGTAAGACAGATTATTTTAGGTAGAAGAGCTATGCTTCTTCCTCCAAACCAACAAACTCAACCTGATATTATTAGCTTGTTTAATGCAAGAGTAGGTCAATCTGTTCACCAAGCTATTGAAGATGCTTGGAACTCGAATGCTTTACCTGAGTTATTAGTGAATATTGGTATTCCTCTTAAAGTGGGTAAAGAAATACAAATTAACCCAGCTCCAGAAGAAGTTTTAAATGATACTTTTAAACTTTATATGGAACAAAGACGAACAGTAAAAATTAATAATAAGTACAGTCTTACAGGACAATATGATTTTAATTTTGATGGTCAATTAGAAGATTTTAAATTTACTAAAACTTATGCAATAACATCAGGAGTTAATGACGATTACTACATTAAACAAGGTAGTTGTTATAGATTTTTATTTCCTGACCAAATACTAGAAGATACTACTAGAATATCTTTTTTGTTTGGTGATTGGATGGCTTCTAGAGTAGGTACTGATTATCCTGCTACCGCTATTGATAGTAAATTTTTTCCATTAATGAGTGAATTTAAAACTAAGCAATTTATTGATAACCGTTTTAATGAAATAGAATTGTATCGTAAAGCACCTGAACACCAACTTCCTGAATGTACTTCAGAAGAATTATGGAAAGATGCTGATGTGTGGAAATATTACGCAAACCCAGCTAAAACAGCTCGTGCTACAAAAAACTTTGATAACATCACTGAAGCTAACCTTCGGTTAGCAAAAGACGGAAACAAAGGAATAGTTAAAACAGTACTTGGCAAAGTGAAAGCTTGTAAGTATTGTAAAGCTGCACCTTTGTGTAAACAAAAAGACCGCTTAATTTTAAGTGGACAACTTGAGTTATAAGGAGAAAGTCATGGAAAAAATTTTAATGGTTGTTGGTTTTATTGCTTTAATAATAATGTTTATTGTTTTATTTCGTCAATATGACGAACGTGAAAGATTAAAAATTCTTAAAGTATCTAAAATTTCAAACGAGTTGCGTAGAAATATATCTGAAAGAGAGTTTGCAAATTCTTTAATTACTCCAACTGAATTAAAAGTAATAGATTCTCGTGGAAGAGACTTAACAAAGTTTACTCATTCTCAGTCTAAGATAATACAAGACTTTTTTAGACAGTATAATGATTTTAAGAGTAATTCCACTAATAAAGACGTAGATGTACCTTTATTAATTTCTAATCATGTTGGTGAAACTATTCGCTTTTCAGTTAATAAACAAGCAGATATTCCCAATATTTTAAATGCTATTTTTAATTTAAACAAAAGTCTTACTAGCTATAAAAGAACTGCTGAAAGTTTTAATAAAAAATAGCTAAACCCCATTTAAAAAGTTATATTAATAAGTTCCACCAATCAAAAGAGGACAGCTATGGCTGATTTAAACAAAGAGCCATACTTCAAGCAAGCAGAGGATTTAGTTACATTTCTTTGTGAAAAAACCCAAAGTACAAGTGCATCATTCTTTCGTACATTAGTTGATTATAACCTGTGTAAAATGGCTTCTGTTATGCGTATAAATATCAAAACGCATGATAGAGGTCTTATACCTGTCAACATGTATGCAATAGCACTTGCACCGTCAGGAACTGGTAAAGGTCACTCAACAAACATCATAGAAGAATCCGTTATGAAAGGATTTAGAACAAGGTTTATTGAAGATGTTTTACCAGAAATTGCAGAAGTAAACTTGGCAAAACTAGCAGCAATTCGTGCTAAGAAAAAAGGTCGTGACCCAGATGATGAACTTAAGTTAATTAACGCTGAGTTTGAACGTTTAGGTACGTTTGTATTTAATTTTGATAGTGCTACTACTCCAGCAGTAAAACAAATGCGTCAAAAACTATTGATGTGTGGTGCTGGTGCTGTAAGCATGGAAATTGATGAAATTGGTTCTAATTTATTAAGTAACCAAGAAGTTTTAGCAGCTTTTCTAGAGTTGTTTGATGTAGGTAAAATTAAACCAAAACTTACAAAAAACACTAATGAAAATATTCGTGGTGAAGAAATAGAAGGTAAAACTCCCACCAATCTTATGCTTTTAGGTACTCCAACTAAATTACTAAATGGTAGTAAAGTTGAAGAAGAATTAATGTCTATGTTTGAAACTGGTTATGCTCGTAGATGTTTATTTTCGTATACTGCTCGCACTAATAAGCGTGTAGATATGACACCAGAAGAAGCTTACATTGCTGCCACTAATGCAGTTTCAGCTACAGGTTTACACAAGCTTGCTGCTTCTTTTGAGCGTATGGCTGATATTACTCACTTTAACGCTGAGTTAGTCATGGATAAAGATGTTGCTCTTGAGTGGATTAAGTATCGCATGATGTGTGAACAAAAAGCTGACAAGCTTTCTGAACATGATGAAATACTTAAAGCAGAAATTAGTCACCGATATTTTAAAGCTATGAAATTAGCAGGTGGTTATGCTTTTGCTGACGGTTCTTATCAAATTCTTATGAAGCACTTATTACCTGCACTTAAACGAGCAGAAGAATCAGGTGTTGAATTTGCTAAAATACTTACTCGTGACCGCAATTACGTAAAACTTGCTAAGTATATTTCAAATGTTACTCATGAAGTTACAAATGTTGACCTTGTAGAAGATTTACCCTTTTATCGTGGCTCAATAAGCCAAAAACAAGAGATTGTTACTTTAGCTACAGCATGGGGTTACAAAAACAATATAATCATTAAGCGTCAATTTAACGATGGTATTGAATTTTTTAAAGGTGAAAAGCTTCAAGTCACTGACTTAACTAAAATGATATTAGCTCACAGTCAGGATTTTGCAGAAAACTATAAACCAGAGTTTGCTGCTTTTAATAAACTAGATATGTTGTTTAACATGCCAGCATATAATTGGGTTAATCATCACATGCATAAAAACTATCGCAATGATGAATCTGTAATCCAAGGTTTTAATCTTGTTGTGTTAGATGTAGACGGTACTGCTACGTTAGATGAAACTAAAGTGTTTTTATCTGACTTTAAGTATTATTTATATACCACTAAAAGTCATGGTTTAGTTGAAGGTGAAAAAAATGGCGAAGACCGTTTTAGAATAATATTACCTCTTAGTCATACGTTAAAGCTTACTAAAGAAGAATATAGACAATTTATGTTAAATGTATCTTCTTGGTTGCCAATAACAACTGATGAAACAACTTTTCAACCATCTCGTAAATGGTTAACTAACGATAAAAACATTTATAAAAATCTCAATGGTGAGATGTTAAATGCTTTGTTGTTTATTCCTAAAACAAGCAAAAGTGAACAACTTAAAGCTCAAATGACAGATTTACAAAATCTTTCAAATGTAGAACGTTGGTTTGTTCATAACACTGGTGAAGGTAATCGAAGTAATCAATTAATCAAATATGCTTTAATGCTTGTAGACGCTAATAAGTCTTATGATGAAGTACAAAGTGCTGTTAAACAACTTAACTCTAAACTACCTAATGGTTTAACTGAAAGTGAATTAGCATCTACTATTCTTTCATCAGCAACTAAAGCTATTTTAAAAAGAGGAAATATAACTTGAATAATAATTTTGTCTTGGTGTCAGGTAAAACTGGCACTGGCAAAAGCATGTGTCTCCGTAATTTAAAAAACCAAGAACGTTGGATGTATCTTAATTGCGAAAACAACAAAGCTTTGCCATTTAAAAACACATTTAAATCTTTCAATATTACTGACCCATTGCAAGTATACGAAGCGTTTGACTACATGAACCAAAATGCAGATAAGTTTGACGGTATTATTATTGATACTGCTACTTTTTTAATGGACATGTATGAATCAACTTATGTTATTACTGCTACCGATGGTCGTTCTGCTTGGGGTGATTATGCTCAATTTTGGAAAAGACTTATGCAACAGTATGTTGCTAAGACTAATAAAAAAATTGCTATATTAGCTCACACTGCTGACATTTTTAATGAAGGTGAAATGGTAACTGAAACTTTAGTTAAAGTTAAAGGTTCTCTTATGGCTCAAGGTATTGAATCTTACTTTTCAAATGTTATTAGTACTAAACGAGTTAATGTATCTAAACTTGAATCACTTAGTCAAAAAAGTCCTCAATTAAATATTACTGAAGACGACCAATTAGAAGGATTTAAGCACTGCTTTCAAACTCGTTTAACTAAAGAAACTGTAAATGAGCGTATGAGAGCACCTTTAGCTATGTGGAATAGAAACCAAATCTACGTAGATAATGACTTGCAGTTAGTGTTTGACAGATTAGAAGAATACTACAAACCTTAATACCCTACTTCGTAGGGTTTATTTGAATTAAAAATTAAAAACAACGGAGACATAAAATGTCCTTATCAAATTTACAACAAGAAATGGCTGGAACAGAAACTACTGAAGAAAGAGATGTTCTTGGTGGTACAGGTGCTGTAGACAGTAATGTTTACGATTATCGTATAGAACTTGCTTATACACTTAAATCAAAAAGTGGTGCTCTTGGTTTTATGACAGTATTGGTAGATAAAGACGGTCGTAAGCACACTGACCGACAGTACATTACATCAGGTGATACTAAAGGTAATAAACCATACTACGAAAAAGAGGGTAAAAAATTCCCATTACCTGGATTTTCGCATGTAGACTTTATGGTTGACCTGTTATTAAACAAGAGTCTTACTCAATTAGACTCACAAGAAGCTACTATTAAATTGTATGATGGAATACTTCAAAAAGAAGTACCAACATCTGTTACAGTTTATCCTGAGCTTCGTGGCAAGCAAGTTAAAGTTGGTTTGCTTAAAATTCGTGAAAACAAAACTGTTAAACAAGGTTCTAATTACGTTAAAACTAATGAAGAACGTGTTTTTAATGAAGTTAATAAATATTTTGATTTTGAAACTTCAAAAACCAAAACAGAAATTAAAGCACATACTGCTGATTCTCCAAGTGAAGCTGCTTTTATTAAAAAATGGATTAATAAAAACCAAGGTCAAGTTCAAGACAACTATAAAGAACTTCCTAACGCTCCTAAAACTGGTGCTAGTCCTTTTGCTGGTGAAGCTAAATCTGCTGGCGGTCAAGGTCATCAACCAACTGAAAGTTTATTTGGTAGTAAAGACAACGAACCTAACCATTAAGCTTGATTTGGTCAATTATATTAACTAATATGGGAACTTAATGTTCCCATTTTTATTAGAGTAATATGCAAAAAGCCAAAATTAAGCATTACACCGTTTTGGGATTAGACCCTTCATTATCTAACTTTGGAGCTATTAAAATGCAACTGACACTTAATTTAAGTGATAGTTGTAGAGTAGAAGCTTTCAAATATCTAAGCATGGAACTATCAGAAACTGTTCCAAACAAATCAAAAATATCAAGAAAAAACGAAGAAGATTTGGCTAGAGCCAAACTACATAAAAACTTTCTTAAGCGTATGTTAAAAGACGTTGATTTTGTGTTTGTTGAAATGCCAGTTGGTTCTCAAACTGCTAGAGCTATGGCTTCTTATGGTATTTGTGTTGGATTATTTGCTTGGGTCGAAGTTCCTATTTTTATTCTATCTCCAACTGAACTTAAAATGGCAGCATGTAAAACTAAGACAGCCACTAAAGCAGAAATGCTTGATTGGGCTACTAAAATGTTACCTGAAGCTGATTGGTTAAAGCGTGGAGGTAAAATGTTAAATAAAAACGAACACTGTGCAGACGCACTTGCAGCTATTGTTGCTGGTGTTAAATCTGAAACTTTTAAAAAATCAATGTTATTTATATAAAGGAAAAACCATGATTACTATGACATTAAATACTAACGCTATTAAAAAAGCGTTAATTCAATATCTTGCTACTGATTTAAACATGTGTGTTGGTGGCAGAGAAATTGATGTAACTGTTATTGTTGGGCGTAAGTCTGCTGACAAACCAGTACCAGAAGTAACAGCTACAATTAATATTCAAGAAAAGCCTAGCATTATTGCTAATTCAACGGTGTCAGGTTCAGTTCAATCGTCTAATGATTTACCAGAAACTAGTGAATCAGAAGAAGATTTTAATGAAGAAGAAGTTTGTATGCCAGTACAAACTCCTGAATCCGATTTAGGACAAATTGAATCTGAACCTGATTTGGAAGAAGAAGAAGACGATTCTGTAAATTTAAACAATGCAGCAGCATTATCTTTTGAACCAGAACCAGAACTAGTACCAGTGCCAGAAAAAAATGGTATTTTTGATTAATGTTAAACTGGTTTAAAGGTCTTGGTATCTTTAGTATGATTTGTGTAATTGGGGTATTAGCTATATCGCTAACCTTAATTATGCCAATCATTGCCATTATAGCTGTTGTTGTTGGTGTTATTTTATTTGCTGCTATTATAACTCAACAATATTTAGCTTGGTCTAAAGAACAAAAACAAAAAGCTCAGTAATGGGCTTTTTAATTTAAGGAATATTATGACTATTACTCAAGAATTATTTAACAAAGTTGTTAAAATAGCTTTTCAAGAGAATCCACCAGAACATTTAGATAGTTGTAAACATAAAAACATTCCTATGGATGTTGCTGCTTGTAATTGTTTAGCATTTTATTGGTTTACACAAGGAATGCACATGTATCATGCTGAATGTATGGTAAAACTTGCTACTATTGAAGAATCTGATGGAATTGAAATTATTGAATCATTGTATCGTACACAACGTCTTGGTGCTGTTAACTGGACTGAATGGAATAAAATAAAGTAAGTTATCAATAAATGCTTTTATTTTGTAGGTTTTGTGGTGATTCCCTACAGTATTAAATAAAAGCATTTTTTAATAACTTTCTCCGAAGTTATCTCTTTACAGTGTCAACTGTAAGGAGTTTTTATTAAAGGTATTTTTATGATTAATCCAATACATGTAAACGTATGGAATCAATTATCTCCCTATCAACAATTTGATTGGACATTCAGACAAACAATTCATTTTGAAAAACACCCTGAAGGTGGTTATGTAGCTTGTCGTTCCAATATAATGACAGGTCGAGGTCAAACTATAGAATTAGCTCAAAGAGCTGATACACAGTTTATGACAGAATATAAAAAAAGAGTAGGAACAGAACATGACAAATAGAGAAAATGAAGCAATTGCAATGTCAAACCAAGAACTTCAAGATAAATGTGACCTTATTAGTAAACGATGTGAGCACTGGGAATCTTGTCAAGATGGTTCACATGGATTAGCTATGTATAATGCTGGTTTTTTTGTTTATTACAATGAATTAAAACTAAGGGAAATTATAAGTGAACCAAAATAATACATGTCCAGAAGTTCGGGTAACTAGCGAAATCAAAAATTACTTTGATAGTCGCAGTCACCTTGGATTTAATAAATATGGTGTCACAATGGACAGAGAAGACCTTAATTCTGTTGAATGGTGTAGTCATCTTATTGATGAACTTGGTGATGCTATGCAATACGTCTGGCGGTTACGTGAAAAGCTTCAAGAAGCTGAAAAACTAAACCAAAAACTTTAACTAAAAATATACACCCCCTTGCTTCGGCTTGGGGGTGTTTTTTTATTTAAGTAATTGTATTAATGGGTGTGTATCAAAATATCCACTTAAAGCTTCAATCGGGTCTTTAAACATAAAACCAATGTCTTTAGTAAGTATAAAAGAATCAGTAATGTCAGATAAACCACCAAACAAATCTTGTAATTCATATAATCCAATAAACCTTGCTGGTGAGTTTACTAAAGTATTTAATATTACTTTTTGTATTCTTAAAAAGAATTTAGTAAAGAAAATACCACCCATACTATTTAAATATTCAATACCTTTATGTGTTGGTAAATCGTAATCAATAAAAGTATCTACTACCATGTTAATTGAATCTTTAGCATCCATTCCTTTATTTTTGTTGTGTTCATGTAATGCAAACCTAGCTGCAAAATCAGATAACTGTGTACTACGTCTTAGTAACTCATAAAGAGGAGTACCTTGATTTATTAATACAGTATTACCAACAGTTTTAAGTTGTTTAGGTATTTTACTTGTTACAGGCTCTAACCAATCTTCTAGTTTAGTTGAGTAAGAAAATTCATCATCAAGCATATCTATATCTTCAATAATAGATTGATAAACACCTGCTTCAATTAAATCATGTACAGGATTAGTTATTAATTCATCTTCTAATTTAGTTTTTTCTGCTTGAAGCTTTGCTATTAAAGCTGTTCTATTACCTTTTTTGTTTTGATTTACAACAATGTTTCTACTAATTTCATCAATTTTTTCTTTATCTTCTTGATACTTTTCAGCAAATTTAACAGCTCTTTCTTGTTGAACAAGAATGTCTTTAAATCCAACACCCATAGACCATAACAACACATTGTTACTAGCAATGTTTGCTAATAAAGTTACTATGCTTTTTACAACAATAGTGTCTTTTACAAATGAAATAACTTCTTGCCAGCTTTGTTCTATATGAGCTGCTTTAGGTGAGCCAAGAGTTCTATATACTTTTGATAAATACATATTACCTAACTTACCATTTAAATCATTTAAACGTTGTTTTTCTCTAAAATAATGAGGAATACTAAACTTACGTTGTCCAAAAACTAACTTAACAATATCTTGTTTTACAAAAATACCATCTTGTCCTGTTGCTGCTTTAATTTGTGCTCTCATATCTGATGGCATCATTTTATACAGTTCTTCCAAGTCTGCTCTGTCAGAATTTAATCCAACAAACACATATCTTTCAGGGTCTGTTTTAAAGTTGGTGTTATAGTCTTCTACAAGAGCTTCCACATACTTACTGTTAATTTCAGTACCAGCCACTTTAGATTTCATATTTCCTTCCATAGCACCTAATACATCACTTAATTGAATATTAACATCTAACAAATCTTTAGTTTTTTCTTGCATCACATATCTATAATCACTTACGTTACCTTGGTCATCAAGCAAAGGTACTAATGAATTTTTAGCTTGTGTTTTTGCTGTTCCATTATAAATATTTTGAGCATCTTTTAATTTATTTTGTTTCATAGTATTTGTAGCATTTACTGCTGTTTTATGTGAATTAGGTATTGTAGTTTGAGCCACAGTATTAAAATACTTAGTACCTTTATTAGTCATACCTGCGATAGAAACACCTCCAGCTTGCCAAGGAGCTAATGCACCCATATCAGTCACATACATAGTCATTGAAGTTGTATTAGGGTCAGATGCATCTTTACCTACTGTACCTACAGCAGTAAAACCATCTTTACCCATTAATTCGATGTCTGCTGTTGGAGCTACTTTAAAACTTTTATTAGGATTATAAATCTCTCTTATGTAACCTTTTTCAACAAGCATTGGATTATTATTAAATAATTGTTCTGATGCTCGTTTTTTATAATCAACATGATTCATTAAAGTAAATATGATTCCATTTTCTTCTGGGTCACTACTACGTGTAAATTCTTCTTCAAACACAGTAACTGCTCTTTTCATGTCTGCTGGATATTCTTTAGCAGTAACACGTAATGCAGTTAAAGTAGCTAATCTATCTATTATTGGTTCTGCTTGGCTTGCATTAGTGGGTACTGAACTATTAAGACCAACTTTTCTTGATATAGCATGTGCATTCATTAAACCAAAACTTTCAGTAAATTGATTATTAACCATAAAATGACCAAGTGACTGAGCTTGTCTAATGTACCATCTTGTATTATTACCAAACTGTCTTAATTCTTGATGCGTTTTTTTAATTTCTCTTGTTAAAAAATCAGTGTCTGTAATTAATTTATGAATATCCTCAGCACCATACTTTTGAGTAAGAGATGACAAATCAGTTTTAAGTAATACTCTTGTTAAAGATTTTTCTTCATCGCTGGTTAATTCTTTTCCAAATTGCTTTCTAACGTGTCGTTTTATATTAACGCTAGTATCTGCTCTTGCTTGGTCAATAAGCTTACGTGCTTCTCTTGCAAGCTCGTAAAAACGATTATTTTCGTCAGTTCTACCTTGAATTTCATTCATTAAAGCAATTAATAAATTATTTTCAGTCGCACCAAGTCTATTCATTACTTTGTTTATTTGTTTTCTAAATTCCCCAACTTGACCTGTAGCAGTTATACGACCTATTGCTGCAAGACCTTGAGCCACAGTTAATAACTTATTATCAGTATTTCTAGTTAATACGTCAGCATTAAGTAATGCTAATATTGGACGCTGAATATAAGACAATAATGCTGTTTTAGTGCCTTCTTCAAATTTCTCTACTAAACTGGTATTTACTATTCTTTGTTTAGCATTTAATTCGTTTTGCATTAACTGTCTAGTAAGTTCTAGTAATTTTTTATCTGCTGTTAAATTATTTGTTTTACGTAATTTGTCAGAAAACATATTAACCATTTTGCTATAAAATGCTCTTAGCTTACCAACAACAGTACTCTCTACTCCATTAGGATTGTAATTAGTATCTACTTTATCTCTTAACAAATTCATAAAGTGTTCATTTGTTAAACCATAAGCAACAAACTCGTGTACACCAACAGAGTAACCTTTAATAGTTTTATTCGGGTTTTCAAATATGTAGTTATAAGCTATTAAAGCTTCTTCTGAACTTAAACCATTTACTTCAAAATCTTTTGGGGTAATTTTAGCTTTAGCTTGTTTCATTAGCTTACGTATTTCGTTTGCTAATATATTATTAGTTTCTAAAGCATTTTTAGTAATACTATGTACAACTTCGTGAGCTAAGATTTCATCTTGACCCATTTCAGTAGGGCTTTGTTTATGACCAGTGTTTACGTTGGTTCTAATTTCTTTAGCAGTGAAATCGTATACACCGCTGTTAGGTGCATTTGATTCAGATACCTTAAGCTTAAGCTCAGTAATAAAACCGTTGTATGTGTCTCCTAGAAGCTCCTGCAAATAAGCAAAATGACCATTACTTGATTTAGTAGTACTAGAGCTTCTTGCACTATTAAGTAAACCAACAATATTATTAAGATTTAGTTTAGTATTTAATTTTTCAATGCCATTAGGTGTTTCACCTTCTGGTGATGAATTTAATACACCATTTTTGTTTTTAATATTTAAAACAAAATCATTTACTAAACTTTGATTAGTTTCTTCAGTTTCATTTAATAAACTATGTTCACCACTAGGAAATGCATATTGATTAACAGCTTTTATTCTTCCGTATAAATCTGCTCTAGATTGTTGTATAGCTACAGTATTAATTAAAGCATTTTTAACAACATCCATTGGAGTTTCTTTTTTAGAATCATGATTAATTTCATCTTTAAGATAAATATTAGCTAGTTCTAAATATTCATTAGGTAAACCTCTAATAGCACGTTGCACACTGTTAGCTAAATCTTTATATAAGTTACCTTTTTTACTTAAATCTATTGTTGCTTTGTTAGCTATTTGAGCTACTTCAATTGCGTTATTTGGATTAACCAATAAACCATCATAAACTTGTAAAACTGGTGCATCTTGTTTAAGTACTTCAATTACTATTCCAGACTCAGTTGACTGCACTGCGTAAACAGTTCCTTTAGCTCCATTGCTTGTAAAAGTTTGTGTTTGTGCATAAGTTCTTAAGTTATTTCCAATAGGAGAATTAGGCAAACTATCGCTAACTTTTGGAACTTCTACTGCTTGAGCAGCATTTCTACTATCAACTCTAATTTCAGTTGTTACTGGCATTTGGTCAAACATATCTTCTGATTGAACATGTTTAATTTCAGGTTTAAATTTAGCAATTTTTTTAAGTATTTCTTGTTTCTTTTTAAACGTTAAAATACTTTCAGAATTTTCAGCTATCGCTTTTTCAACTTCAGTGTCGTAAGCAGCTCTAAATAAAGCATTATGTGCATTTATTAAAGTATTAAACTTACTACGTTCTTCTCTTATTTCACCAAATTCTTGTTCCATAGACAAACGCATAATTGCACCAAAAGTGCTTGTCACTTGTAGTCTAAATTTATTACTGTCTTCAGAATTTAATGTAAAATTTAATGCAGCTTGTTTCCAATTTTTACCACGAGGATTTCCATTACCATCAATGTAAATTAAACCAACACCATTTCCTTTGTAGTTATCACCCAAAACTACTCTACTTAATTCATCATTAAGTTGTACTAACTTTGCAAAATCATTATCAGCAACAGCAGTTTCTATTGTGTCGTAAAAATTGTTAATAACTTCCTGACTAAATTCTTGCACTACTTTAGTAACACCTGCTCCGTAATTACCTATCATTACTGGGTTTTTAGCAACAGAACGTACTAAACCAAACTTAACCATATTTTTATTATTTAGTTTAGCTAATATGTTACCAATAGGTCTTATTACTTTTATTAAATCTTGATTAAGTAATTGCTTACCAAAATTATCAAATAATTGTCCTTCAATACCTTTTGTTAAGTTATCACTTAATCTACTAGCTAATGCTTCGTAGTTGTCTTGAGCACCTTGTATTTGCTCTTTGTATTGAGCAAAAGAAGTCATTCCATTGGTGAATATACCAGTACGTGCTAACCAAGTATCTTGGTCTGCTTGATTACTTGGAGCAAACATTAAAAGTGCTAATGCAGTTCCATTAGTTAAACCATCAATCTCTAACGATAAATTAGCATTAAAAGGTTTTGTTGCTGAATAATCAACCATAGCCATTAAACCAGCTAAAGTATGTGCTCCTTCTCCACCTACGTCTGCACTATGGTATCCATATTTTTTAGGATTAACGACAGTTTGAATTGCTTTACGATATTTAGCTATTTCATCTTCAGTTTTGGCTTCAGTACTGCGTAATTTTCTAATAGCTTGTACAGCATTTTGAACTAATCTACCTTCAACAGTATTAGAATCAAATAAATTATTTACCTGTTTTAAAGACTCTTCCATTGATAATTTATCAATAGACACACCAAATGCTTGAGCTACTGCTAATTTAAAAAAGTTTCTACTTTCTATATTATTAACACTGTAATCCCATCCTTCCATAATCATAGAATTACGATGAAGCTTATCTGTTTGTGGATTAATAAGTTTGTTATCCATACGGTTACGACCCGTACTATCAACTACTGTATTAAAATGAAAAGTTTGATTTACGTAACCTAAACCTTTTTCAGTAAGGTGATTAACAAAGTTTTTAAGATTATTTAAACTTCTATCAATACCGTTGTTTTTACCTTCTGCACCAGCTAGGTTTACAGCATGTGTTTTGTTACTTGATACTTTTCCTGTTTTTGTATTTTTTATTAATGAAAAGTCATAACCCATAACATCACGTAATACATCATCACCAAGAATTTCTACCATCTCAACAAACAATGGATTCATTTTCCATTTACGTTTGTTGTATTTATCTATACCTTCTTTTTGTGAATTACTGAGTTTAGTATTACCTCTATTATTCATGGTAGGAGGTTTTGTTTTTGGCTCAAAAGAAGGTTGTTTAAATTGATAATCAATTTCAAGCATTTTTTCAAATGGCTCTGCTAATGCAGTAAACAAGTTTTCAAGACTTGCTGTTCGATTATTTTCAACTAGTTTAGTATGTCTAAAATCTGTTAAAGCACCTTTTGAAGTTTTTTCTTGGTAAAAACCATCTATAGCATCTTGTTTAGGTGCAGTAGTGTATAGATATTTACCTTTATCATCTCTGGTTTCAATCATACCCATTTTTTCTAATGTTAGGTATGCCATTCCACCTAATGATAATTCTAGCTTCTCTCTGGCTTCTACAGGAGCTTCTGAATTTGGGTCAATTGATAATCCAAGTACATCAGCAATGTATTTACCCATTTCAGCTTCTACTAAAAACGATGGAATACCTTTATCTATATAAAAATTAGCAACATCTTGTGGAATAGTTACTGTGTCATCTACACCAACTGTTTCTCTAATATCATTTTCAGTTCTTGTAAGTGACTGTCTACCACGAGAACCAATCCAATTAAATGCACCTAATGCGATAGCATTCATAACATTAGGGTCTAGTCCGTCTTTATACGTTGTACTACCTTCGTTCATTAACAATTGAGCCAAGTGAGTTTGTAAACCTGCTTCAGGTTTCATACCTACGACACTATCTACAGTGTCAGCAAACTTTTGCACAAATACTTTTACTCGTGCAAGATTAACTCTGTCTTCATCATTAAGACCTTCTATTGTGTCGTATTTATCAAAAAAGTTGTCTACTTTGTTAAAGGCAGATACTTTCTTTTTGGCTCTAAACCATTTACCAATACGACTGTTCATTATTTTGTTAGTTAAATAACTAGAATTAACAGGGTCTCCTTCAATTTCAATAGTTTCACCTACTGAATTAGTTCTTAAGTTGTCTGGATTAATTCTTCTTCCCGTTGGTTCGCTATTAGTATTTTCTTGATTTTCCTCTTGCAACGTTGTTTGTTCTGGAGTCGTCTGCGTTTCTGTATTCCTTTGTTGATTTTGAGCATTTCTATTACCTTTTTGAGTTAATGGTAAATTACTGTTATCAATATCTCTAATTTCTCGAACAAAATTTGCAGCTTCTTCTACAACATCTGTTGCAACATCTTGCATACCTAATTCTAGCTGACTAATAATGTCTGCTTGCATATCTTTAATAGGTTGACCGTAGTTATCTGTGTTTACGTTTTTAACACTTTCAATAACGTTTTCAATATTAGTAATATATTGAGCTTCAAGAGCTTCTTCTTCTTCAAGAGTTTCAACGCTTTCAAAATTATCTAAAGTTTCAAACTCTTGAATACTATTTTGTAATTGGTTTACAGAATCATTATTACCACTTTCACCCATTATTTTATTAAAAGGTGTTAGTGTATTAGCTTCAGGCTCACCCGCACTATCCTCCTGCGTTGCAGTCGTCTGTGCTTGTTCACCTTCGCTTAGTGCATTGTCATTAGCTGTTCGTTCAACAGTACCAGTTCCATCTTGTTCAACAAAAACTCCAGATTCTCTGGAAACTCTATTGTCTGGTTGTATCTCTGTTTCGTTTCTATTAGAAACTCCATCAGTTGATTGGCTTCTTGTACTGTCAGTAGTTGTGCTTTCTGTGCTTCCTGTATTCTCAGCTCGAACATTATTATTTTTACCTTCAATAAATACACTAACAGCATAGTCTCTTAAGCTTTTAAAAGTCTCAGTTACTGCTTGGTTATCTGTTTCAATATTGTTTATAAAACTTTCTGGAGTTTTTTTAGTAATATTAAACTTCCAAGTATCACCACTAATGTTTATTGCTATATTTGGGTTATCACTGTTTCTAACTTTATCAAAAGCCTGTCTAGTTTTAATTGCTTTATCATTTTGAGATTTATTAAATTTACTTAAATTATTAAGCAAAGTTCTAGCAGTTTTTTTATCACCTTGGTCTACAGTACTAGTGATTAGCTCAGTATGTTGATTTAAACCAATTCTACCTTTATCACCGTTTTTAATTGCATTACTGACTTCACTTTGATTGTTTTTACTTTTTATAAATATTTTAGCTTTTTTTATTTCATTTTCAGTTAACTCACCTGAATCAATAATTTCTTGAGCTTGTTCTACTGATATTGGACTAGTAGTTACGCTTTGCATTGAACCAAGCAAAATTTCTTTTACAGCAGCAGCGTTTTCAGGGTCAGTTTTTAATGCAGCAATAGCACCACGAAAATCTTTAATACCTACTTGAGCTTTTAATCCATTAACTATTTGTGTAGTTCTTTTAAGGTCGCTCATATTTTTAATAGCTTCCTTGCTAGTAGGGTCTAAATCTTTATTTTTTTCCATTACTCTTAATGCATATTTTTGACCGTGTGTTACTAATTCTTCAATATAACGTTGAGAACGAGTACCAAAATCAGTATCACTTTCATTTTCTTCTTTAACAGGAAAAAATTGCTGACTTTGTAAAACTTTAATTGCATCTTCTGGATTATATGTTTTAGATTCGGTGTTTAGTATTTCACTAGCATTACCACTTTTAATAGCATCTTTAACTACTTTAGGGTCTGTTGCTTTCGCAATTGAATTAGCAGCAAGCTTAATTCCTTTATCTGCTTGATTAGCTAATTTTTTAACATCTTTTGCAGTAGCACTAAATATTTCAGGTGCAGTAGTTATTCCTGTGATTGCTACACCAGTACCAGCACCTACTACTGCTGATTCTCCGATAGCTTCACCTACTCCTTCGGTTAACGATTGAGTACTGTCTGCTGTTTCACGAGTAGCAAAGTTTTGTACTGCTTGTCCTGTACCTCCTTGAAATGCTTCTTCTAAACCTTCAATAGCAGTAGCACCTGCTACTTTAAGAAATGGTTTAGATACCTCACTACCTTTAAGAAATAACGTACCTTCTAACTTACCAGCACCAGATACTTTAGATGAAACAGCAGCTAGTGGTAATGTTAAACCAACAACAATATCAAATGCTTGTTCTGATAATCTCATGCGAGCTTGTTCGTGACTTAAACCACTGGCTCTCATTTCATTATATGCTGGACTACCTTCAGCTAATGCTTGTTCTGTTAAACCAAGAATTTCACCTTTTGTTTGTATGGCATTACTCATAGCTTCACCAACAGCGGCTTGTGTTACACCTGCTGCTTCTGCTGCTCTACCTACTTTTTCTTTACCAGCTTTACTTTTTAAATATCTATCAACTACTGCTTTATTATCTTGTTTTTTTAATAAGTCAGTAACTTCATTTAATTCTCTTTTAGTTGCTTGTTTTGCGGCAGCTTGTTTTCCAACACCTGTGGCTGCTACTTTACCAATAGCACCAGCTGTTATTAATGAAGGAACTTCTTCTACTACTTGTTGAGCAACAACAGCAGGGTTTCTTAAATAACGTTCAGCAGTATCAAGTGCTTTACGACCAATGTTTTTTGCTTCAGCAAACCACTCACTATTACCTGCTTCAATTTCAGCTTTTGTTTGTTCATCAGATTTAGCGGTAAACTCTGCACCATATCTTTCAATACGTTCCATATCAGCAGTTTGGTTTTCAGATTGCAACATTCCGTCAAGAATATTTCTACTTTCTGCAAAGTTTTGTGAGAATCCACCTGTAAGATTATCTAAAGAAATTTGTTCGTCATCTTCTTCAGCTATTAAATTGTTGTAAAGTAATGCAGGAACGTTGTATTTTGATAATAAATTTCCAGCACCATATGCTACTTCACCTGCTGCAAGAACACCTTTAGCTATAGAATTAGCAGTATCACCAGCTAATTCACTAAAATCATAAGGATTGTGTTGCTCAAAGCGTCTAGCTTCTAAAGTTTTTAAAAGTTCTTGTTTCTGGTTTAGGTAGTTACGCTCTAAACCAAAATTTTGTATTTCTTCTTGAGATGCAAAAGGATTTAATGTTACGTAGTCATCAACATTGGCAGCTTTACCGTCACCAAGTCTAAGTCTTTTTCTAGCAGCTTCTTCTTCTATACGTTGAGTACGAGTAGTACCAGTAACTCTGTTAGTAGCTAAACCACCTTGTATTTGAAGTTTTTGAAGTTTGTCATCACTTAATGCCATAAAAAAAGCTCTACCTAAATTATTATTAGGTAGAGCATATCACATTACATTTTACATAGTCATCGACTATCTACGATTAGCGTTTTGTTGTCCTAAAGCAGCTTGTGATTCTCTAACTAAAGCTTCATCTGCACGTACTTT